>ENA-OYZQ01000543-OYZQ01000543.1-human-gut-metagenome-genome-assembly--contig:-NODE-543-length-8889-cov-5.732964_pt1 | contig 8889 bp, 11 predicted proteins | sample MGYA00244076_ERZ653476 | MGnify/ENA primary metagenome ERZ653476 (study PRJEB26926, sample SAMN06164996) | human gut metagenome | biome: ENVO:00009003; feature: ENVO:2100002; material: ENVO:00002003... | reverse complement strand
CGAGATGTAGCTCCGTCTCGTGGGCTCGGAGATGTGTATAAGAGACAGCCTTTGTGTCCTGCCACCGTGGATACCGGGAAGTTGGGGATATCCTTGTAGGACAGTTCTTCCGTGTCCGTAAAGTCCGCGGTCAGCTTGCCAAGGCCGGAACCCAGCACCACCGCGATCTTCGGGCGCTTTTTCGTGTGCGTCTTGATATATTCCGCACTTTCCAGTGCCTTTTCATAAAGATGTTCCATACCGTTCTCTCCTTTTCCCAAAAAATTCGATATACTCTCTGGGTTCAGTATATCGGATTTTTCAGGCCGATGCAAGACGCCCTTCATCGAGTCTTATTAAAAACCAAGGAGCAGATACTTCACATCACGAGTGTGTTGTATCTGCTCCTTGGTTCTCCGAATGTCTTATCTCTGACCGATGTTCCACCGAAACAGCTCATATCCTTCCCGGATATCCTCCGGCAGACGTTTCAAAGTCTCGTCCCGCAGTTCCTGCGGCATCCCGTAAAAAGCTTCGGCAATGCCGCCGGTGATGCAGGCAAGGGTGTCGCTGTCGCCGCCGAGGGAGACCGCATTGCGGAGCGCATCCTCAAAGCCGGCGCTTTCCAGAAAGGCGATGATGGCTTCCGGCACAGTTTCCTGACAGGTCTCCACATGATGATAGGTCGGCCGAATTTCATCGCAGGTACGGTTCAGGTCATAACCGAAGGTCTGCTCCACATACCGCTTGATCTCCGGCTTGCTGTGGCCGGTACGGGCCAGAAAAATCACTGCCGCCGTGGCCTGTGCGCCTTTGATGCCCTCCGGGTGGTTGTGGGTGACTTCAGCGGTCACTTTTGCCATTTCCAGCGTTTTGTCCAGCGTATCGAACAGCCAGCCCGCTGCTGACACCCGCATAGCCGAGCCGTTGCCGAAACTGCCATAGGGCTTCGGATTTTCTGCATGCAGCCACCGGCGGAACATCCCGCCGTAACCGGCATGAGGGTATGTTTCTCCCCAAATGCGCATCTCGCTCTTTGTTTCTTCAAATGTTCTCTCCGGGATGCCTTTACCTGCAATCAATCCCCGTGCCACCGCAACGGTCATGACCGTATCATCGGTGAAGTGCGATTTCTCGCTCAGCAGCGGAAAATCCTTGTGCTTGTAATTGTTGTGGTCAAATTCATAGGGACTGCCCACGATGTCACCCAAGATTGCTCCCAACATAAAAATGCCCTCCGTTTTGTGGTGTATCGCTTTCGTTGGCAAAAGGATACCACAAACCGGAGGGCAAAAGGTCAACGGGCAGGCGACAAATTACGCACCCAGCTGTTCCTGATCGTATTCAAACAATAGCGTATTGACCTGATTGATGTTATAGATTTTGTGTTCCAGGCAGTACCGCACGATCCAGTCCCGCTTGGAGCCATCCGAAAAGGCATAGCCCGCACTCTTGAGCAGGTCGATGGTCTCATCCTCCGACAGATGCAGCCCCACGGCAAAGGCAAGCACGGTCTTCTTTTTGGGGTTGTAGTCGCGATTGCACTGAATTTTGGAGAAATGCTGCCGGGAGATGTTGGACTGCTTGTACACGGTGGAGTCCTTCAGCCCCCGCTCGTCAATGAGCCGCAGCAGCCGGGTGGTGAAGCTCTCGCCAAGGTTGTCCATCAGGCTCTCCAGACTGCGGGCTGTCCTGGGTGCCGCGGCGGGTGCCGGAACTGCACCTAGCATCGGCAGGGCAGCATCTTCTTCCAGAAGCCTCCGCCGCTCTGACAATTCCCTGCGCCGACGGCCAAATCCGTAGCTTTCATCGTTCTGTGCTACATAGTGGTCGTCAATGTACTCCTCCACCGAGGCGAACAGCTTCCGGCTCACGGCCAGCGAGTCCCGGTCGTAAAGCACCAAATACACGGTCAGGTCGTGCTCCATGACGTACTGTGTGATGGTGTCCACCGCAATGCGGAAGGCCTGTTCTTTGGGGTAGCCATAGTTTCCGCTGGACAGCAGCGGAAAGGCCACTCTCTCGCAGTGGTACTCTGCGGCTAATTCCAATGCGGAGTGGTATGCACCGGCTAATTGTTCAGCTTCGCCGAACCCGCCGCCGTGCCACGCCGGGCAGACTGCATGGAAAACATATTTTGCAGGCAGCCCGAACGCCGGAGTACACACGGCTCTGCCCAAATCGCAACGGCCGATGGCTTCGCAGGCGGCGGTCAGCTCCTGCTCCCCTGCCGCCTGATAGATGGCACGGCTGGTGCCGCTGCCCTGCAAAAGGTTCCGGTTCGCCGGGTTGACGATGGCATCCGCTGCCACCTTGGTGATGTCGTTGCGGATCATCAGAAACGGCATGGTGGTTCCTCCCTCACATGGTTTTCTTCATCCTATCACATCCGATGGGGCGGCGCAAGGGGTGCTCTTGTTTCCTGTCCGCGCAGCTATTATAATAATAGGTACCGAAAGAAGGTGAGCTTCCTGCACGACATCTGGAATCCATGGCACGGCTGCGTCAAGTGCAGCGAGGGCTGCCAGAACTGCTATATGTACTTTCTCGACCGGATGAGGGACCAGAACGGAGCCGAGATCTACAAAACCAAAAACGGCTTTTCTTATCCACTCCAGAAAGACCGCACCGGACACTACAAAATCCAGAGTGGTGAGCAGATCCGGGTCTGCATGACCTCGGATTTCTTCTTGGAAGAAGCCGACCCGTGGCGGGTTGAGGCGTGGGACATCATGCGCCAGCGCAGCGATGTGGTGTTTTTTCTGCTCACCAAACGGCCGCAGCGGGTACGGGAGTGCCTGCCGCCGGACTGGGGCAGCGGTTGGGACAACATCTTTTTCAACGTCACCTGTGAAAATCAGCGCCGCGCCGATGAGCGCATTCCCATTCTGTTTGACCTGCCCTTCAAGCACAAGGGCATCATGTGCGCGCCCTTCATCGGGCCAGTAAGCATCCGGCAGTACCTTACCGCCGGGCAAATCGAGCAGGTCATCTGCGGCGGCGAAAACTACGATGGTGCCCGCCCCTGCAATTTCGATTGGGTCAAGTCTCTCCGGCAGGAATGCGTGGATGCCAACGTAACATTCTGCTTTATCGAGACCGGCACTGTGTTCATCAAAGACGGTAAACGCTACCACCTGCCCAGCAAGCAGCTGCAAAGCCGGATGGCTTATAAATCCGGCATGAACTATCAGGGCAGGCCCATTCATTTTGACCTCGTGGACGACTGGGGCTACCCCATCCCGCAGGAAGATCTCTATGTGCCTCATTTCCGCGCAAACTGCGAGACCTGCGGCAGCAAGTTGATCTGCAACGGCTGCAGTGACTGTGGAAAATGCTTATAAAATAAAGGAGTTCTATCCCGACCATTTTCCTGTATGTCACAGGAGAATGGCCGGGACTTTCTTGCGTATTCCGTAAATCAGCACTCAATACAAATGGAACTTATGGCTGATCTGGTGTGCAATTTCGTCCGGCAGCGGACGGAACCCGATGCAGGTCAGAGTCATGCCTTCTCCGTTTTCATCAAATTCTTCCGGTTCCAGCTCGGTGTGGCAGGCATCCCGGATAAGGAAGAAGTCTTTGTTTTCCACCAGTCCCAATTCCTCGGCAATGGTCTTTGCTTTCAGCAGTTGATTGCGGTTCTTTGCCCCACATACGGTCTTGGTAAACGAGCCATCGAACCACTCTTCATAGGTTGCTTTCTCCAACATGATTTCTGCCCGATAGCCGGTAATTTCTCCGTCTTTCTCGATGGGTTCCACGCCCTGTCCCATGCCGATGGGGTCGGTGAGGAATGCCAGCGAAGCGTGGCAGCACTGCGCCGCCAGCTTACCGGGAGACATCTGCAGGTCTTTTCGGGCAATGATGAGTTGACGCATTTTCTCTCCTTCTTACGACAGCTTGATCTTCAAATCTGCCAACAGATTCACCGCTTCCGGCAGCGAAAATTTCGCATCCTTCAGGCGGCTGCCCAGAATGTCCACTTTATAGCCTGTAGCATCCCGGAAATCCGCCTTGCGCAGATCACACTGGTAGAACTCCGTTTCGTGAAGTTCTACACCCTTGAAATTCGCCAGCTGCATCTCGCATTTGGCAAACATAGAGCCGACAATTTCGTTGCCGTCCGAAAAGTCGAAGCGGTTAAAGTTCATTTCGGTGAAGGTGTTATATTTCAGACTGCACTCTTTCAGCGTGTGAATGGGGTCTGGGAAGGCACCATTGGACATCAGCGGTGCCCACTCAATTTCATTCAGGCGGCAGTCCTCAAAATCCAGCGATTGCACCGAAGAATGGGTGCTGCGCAGACCTGTGATCTCACACCGCACGAACCAGCACTCGTTCAGGGTGGTATGATCCAGTTCGCATTTGGTAAAGGAGCAATCCACAAACACGCAGTCGGTAAAGTCGCAGTCCTCAAAAGTCTCCTCGGTGAACGACAGGTCAGCAAACCGTTCGCCTTCACAATAACGCTCTGTCATAAAATTCTCCTGTCAGCGCAGTTCTTCCAGCAGAGCCGTGCAGCCTTCCAGCACATCCTGCCAGGTAGCCTCAAAATCCCCGGTATACCACGGGTCGGCCACATCGCCGGGGCGACGGGTATGATCCATCAGCAGAGACACTTTATGCTCCGGGTCGCCGCCCACAAAGCGCGCCATATTACGCAGGTTGTTGTGATCCATGGCGATCAGGTAATCGTAGGTTTCGTAATCCCGCCGGGTCATCTGCCGGGCCGTCTTGCCCGCACAGGAGATGCCGTGCTCGGCCAGCTTCCGCCGGGCGGGCGGATAGACCGGGTTGCCGATCTCCTCGGTGCTGGTGGCGGCGGATGCGATTTCAAACTGGTCGGAAAGTCCGGCTTTGTCCACCAGATCTTTCATCACAAACTCGGCCATCGGGCTGCGGCAAATGTTGCCATGGCAGATGAAAAGCACTTTTGTCATATCAGAATATTTCCTTATATCGTATCATTTTGAATTCTGCACACATGCGTGCAAAATTCAGTTCTGCTTCAAGAACTCCCGCAGCACATCCTCCGGGCGGAGTGTATGGTTCGGGTACTTTTCCCGCAGCGGTGCGGCGGCACCATCCATAATGTAGGGCACACCCACAATGTCCAGCATCGACACATCGTTATAATTGTCGCCAAAAGCCATCACATCGGCAAGGGCGATGTCCAGAGTCTTGCAGATGCTGCGCACACCGATGCCCTTGTTGGCAAAGGTGGTGTCGATCCAGTACGGCCCTGCCACAGCGCAGTTCGCCTCTTTCCATCGTGGGACAAACCGTTCCGTGTAAGATTCTACGCCTTCGTGCAGATACACCGATACTTTTGTGATCTCCTCCGGCACCTCGGAAGGGTCATGGATGATTTGATAATTGTTCCCGATGAACTGAATACGCTGGAGCATTCCCAGACCCCGCTCCATCAGGTATGCAGTATTCTGACCGGAAAGCATCACTTCGCCCTGCCCGTCGCTGCGGGTCCACAGGTCGTTGGCGATTTCTTCGGCCAATGCACGGGGCATCGGATTCTTGGCAATGCACTGCTCGTCCTTATAAATCACACCGCCGTTTTCGCAGAGAAACACACAGCAGTCCGCCACCGGTGCAAAGAGCTTGCGCAGGCTGGTATACTGCCGGCCGGATGCCGGGCAGAACAAAATACCGCGCCGATGCAGCTCCCGTATCTGCTCAAAGATCTCGTCTTCCAGTTTCTTTTTGCCGTATTGCAGCAGCGTACCGTCAATATCGCTGCAAATCAGTCTGATTGACATTTTCCGTCCTCATTTTTCAAGATAATTTTAGGCAATTCCCCGACATCCAGAACACGGACGCCTTCGTCCATCAGCATCTTGGCAAAAACGCCCTGTCCGGGAATCTTTGTCCCGGAAAACGTTCCATCGTAAATTTCCTTCACGCCGCAGCTGGGACTGCGGGATTGCAGGATGGCAAGCTCCACCCCATTTTCTTTTGCGATGGCAAGGGCCTTGGCTGCGCCCGCTCGGAACTCCCGGTCCACATTGATGCCCTCTTTGTTCGTGACAACGCCCTGCACGATTTCCGCCGGGCACCGCGGTGTGGGCAGGCCGCCCAAAACCTCCGGGCAGACCGGAACCACCTGATGCCCCCGCGCAAAATCGCAAACCGCCTGATTGTAATTGTTTCCGCCGCTGTATTTGCAGTTTTCGCCCAGCAGGCAGGCGCTGACCAGAATCTTCATTGTTGCGCGCTCCGTTTTTCAGATACTGAATCTTTTACCTATTCTACCACGCTTTTGGGCATTGAAAAAGAGGATTCTGCTTTTTCCTATCCCCATACCGGGAGGTCCGCCGTAATCTTTTCTAATTCCTGTGCAAGAAACGTCAGTCTTTCCCTCAGATGGTTGTTATGCGGTGCATCTCCGTTCAGCAGATAGTCCGTTTTTCTACGTTTTTCACAGGTCTCATTTTCACGATTCCACGCAAAAAATCAAACGCCAATGGTATTTAACAAACACATATAGTGTGTCCGCTCATTTTATCTATCCCGTTTACACACAGTTCCGAACCAAAAGAACCGCATAAAGTTCTCATCAAAAAACAGGGAGTGACATCAAATCACTCCCCGTTTGCATTGATTGTATCAGAGTTTCGTCATCCAGAGCCCATGCAGATTGCAGTATGCGTAAACAGCCACCGGCTTTTCACTTCCCAGTTCAAACACCGCGTTGGGAGCCCGCCCCGGATTCAGATAGCGGATCTGCCCGCCGTTCTCAGTCTCCAAAAAAATCCACTGAATATAGTGAACATCCGCCATGGGGTGCTCCACCGCGCCCACTGTGACCGTGAGACGACTGCCGGAAAGCTCTGCCACCGGCAGATGCTTCTCGCCGCTGGCTTCCACCGTATTGGGAACCAGCTCTTTCATTTTCTCCCCGCAGCAGACCAGCGGAACGCCTGCGTTATGGATGGTAGTGACGAGGTTGCCACAGTGATTGCAGATGTAAAACTTTGCCTTCATATCGAAATCCTCCATTGGAATGTTGTCAGTGTGTTTCTTGTATCTATATGATAACATTTCCTATTTATGATTTCTGTAACTGAATCACGCAAAGCGTTTTTGGGCTCACTTGCAATAAATCTCAATGGCTTTCTGCGCAAATTCTGCGGCACCGGCACCGCCGGCAGCATTGATGTTTTCCGTAAATGCTCCGCCTGCCCCATACATCTGCCCCAGCTGATTCAGGATCACCTTGGAACAGTTATAGTAGTGCTCTGTGATAAACTCCTGCAGCTTCTTCACCTGTGCCTGCACTTCAGAGTCCGCCGGGTCTTTGCTCTGCATCCCGCCGAATGCCGCCACGATGTCCATCAGTTGACTGCTCATGTCCTTGACCTCTTTCTCGGTCTTATGGACAGTTTTTTCCTCAAACTCTTTGTATTCCGGCGTTTCGCCCCATTCCTTTTTGGCCTGCTCGGTATACTTCTTGATCTTCTGCACATCAAATGCGGTAAAGTCCATAACCATTCCTCCTGTGGATCGAATTTTCTGCGCAAGGCCGATCAGATCTTCAAGATGCTGCTTTTTCAATGTCAGAAGTGTGATCTGCTGTTCCAGTGCTTTCTGCCGGTCAAAAGCAGGATTCTCCACGATTTTCTGGATGTCCTTCAGCGGAAATTCCAGTTCCCGGAACAATAAGATCTGCTGCAAACGTTCCAGCGCGGCATCGTCATACAGCCGATAGCCTGCTTCGGTACGGCCCGCCGCGCGCAGCAGACCGATTTTATCGTAATATTGCAGGGTCCGGATGCTCACTCCGGTCCGCTTGCTCACTTCGTTCACTGTCATCATCTTGCTGTCCTCCCTTGCGACAGCCACAGTATACGCTATGACGCTGCGTCAGGGTCAAGAGGTTTTCCGAAAAATTTTTCACCCTTCCCTCTGCTCCACGATTTCCAGACTATCCCGCCCTACATGGCAGAGCAAAAACAGCACCCGCACACCTGCGGCCTTTGCTTCGGCCAGTGCCGTACCAAACTCCGGCTGTGTGCTGACATTTGGCCGCACCTCGGTGATGCCTTCCATCTGAATCACGAAAGCCACTGCGCACCGATACCCTGCCTGCTGTGCCTGCGCCAGCTCGTGCAGGTGCTTCACGCCGCGCTCGGTGGGTGCATCCGGGAAATAGCCGATGCCGTCCACTTCCAGTGTACAGCCTTTGACTTCCAGCAGGTACTTTTGCTCGCCCTTTTCCATATAAAAGTCGATGCGGGACTTCCCATAGGTGAATTCCGGCTTGATATAGTCGTAGCCCTGTTTTGCAAGCCACTCTCCTACTACCTTGTTAGGTGCCTGACTGTCCATATTGACCCAGCCAAGGCCCTGCTTGTGTACCGCCGCAAGGTCGTATTTTGTTTTGCGTTTCGGGTTATCCGACACTTCCAGCCGCACCGCCGTGCCGGGCAGCAGCAGTTCCCTGCACCGCCCGGTGTTCTTGACATGGACGGTTTCCACTGCTCCATTCACTCCCACATGGGCAATAAAGCGGTTGGGACGGTCAACAAAAATGCCGTCTGCGATTTCTCTGTATTTCAATCTTTACTCCATTTTCAGTACAGGATTCGGGAGCCATGCCCATTCTGTTTACCAAGATACAGTTCCACGACCATTCTGCCGCTTTCGCTGTTGCAGAGCTCTTCCTTGCAGTAGCCGCAGAGCTTTCCTTCCGCTTCCGATACGTAGCGGTGCAGCGGTTCCTGCAGGTCTTTCGGGATGCTGCTCCACGGAATGACATAGCTCATGCCGGTAGGACGTCTCCGCTCGTTTCCGGCTACTGCGCACACCATCACAGATCCACGAAAAAATCAGGTAGCGCTCCTGTCTCTTATACACATCTGACGCTGCCGACGACTCCTTACGTGTAGATCT
>ENA-OYZQ01000518-OYZQ01000518.1-human-gut-metagenome-genome-assembly--contig:-NODE-518-length-9104-cov-4.540833_pt1 | contig 9104 bp, 8 predicted proteins | sample MGYA00244076_ERZ653476 | MGnify/ENA primary metagenome ERZ653476 (study PRJEB26926, sample SAMN06164996) | human gut metagenome | biome: ENVO:00009003; feature: ENVO:2100002; material: ENVO:00002003... | reverse complement strand
CGAGATGTAGCTCCGTCTCGTGGGCTCGGAGATGTGTATAAGAGACAGGATCAACGGCCTCGGCACCCACGAGGAACTGCTGAAGAACAACGCGATCTATCAGGAAGTCTACAACAGCCAGACTCAGGGCGGCGGCGACTTCGACAAGCAGGGAGGTGAGCAGTAATGGCAGAACAGAAAGCAAAAGTCGTCCATGGCCCCGGCCCCCGCGGCATGGGAGGCCCGCGTCCGAAGGTCGAGAACCCGGGCAAGCTGCTCAAGCGCATCATGGCAGAGGTGTTCCAGCACTATCTGCCTCACTGCATCCTCGTGCTCATCTGCATCGTGGTCAGCGCGCTGGCCAATGTGCAGGCAAGCCTGTTCCTGCAGACCCTCATTGACGACTATATCATCCCCATGACCCAGCAGCAGAACCCCAGCTTTGCACCGCTGGCCGGGGCGCTGGTGCGCGTCGGCTGCATCTATGTGGTGGGCATCCTCGCTGCATGGCTCAACGCCCGCATCATGGTCAACGTCACCCAGGGTACCCTTCGCAACCTGCGCATCCAGCTCTTTACCCACATGGAGAGCCTGCCCATCCGATACTTTGACACCCATCCGCATGGCGACATCATGTCCGTCTACACCAACGACGTCGATACCCTCCGCCAGATGCTCAGCCAGAGCATCCCGCAGCTGGTATCCAGCGCCATCACCATCGTTTCCGTCTTTGCCAGCATGTGCATGCTGAGCTGGCAGCTCACCATCGTCACCATGCTGATGGTGGCCCTGATGCTCTTCTGCTCCAAGAAGATCACCCAGCAGAGCGGCAAGTACTTCATCGCACAGCAGCGCGACCTCGGCAAAGTGAACGGCTACATCGAAGAGATGATGGAAGGCCAGAAGGTCGTCAAAGTCTTCACCCACGAGCAGAAGGCCCTCGAGGGCTTCCGCGAGCTGAACGACAAGCTCAAGGACAGCGCCAAGCAGGCCAACAGCTTCGCCAACATCATGATGCCCGTCAACGCTCAGCTGGGCAATATCAGCTACGCCATCTGCGCTCTGGTGGGTGCAGCCATGGCCGTCACCGGCATGGGCGGCGTCACGCTGGGTACTGTCATGGCGTTCCTGTCCCTGAACAAGAGCTTCAATATGCCCATCAGCCAGGTGTCCATGCAGGCCAACAGCATCATCATGGCACTGGCCGGTGCAGAGCGCATCTTCAAGATGATGGATGAGTCCAGCGAGACCGATGAGGGCTATGTCACCCTCATCAACGCCAAGTACGACAAGGACGACAACCTCGTGGAGGCCAACGAGCGCACCGGCATCTGGGCCTGGAAGCATCCCCACCACGACGGCACCACCACCTACCACAAGCTGGAAGGCGACATCACCTTTACGGATGTCGATTTCGGCTATGTACCGAACAAGACTGTCCTGCACAACATCAACCTCTATGGCCGTCCGGGCCAGAAGATCGCCTTCGTCGGCTCCACCGGCGCCGGCAAGACCACCATCACCAACCTTATCAACCGCTTCTACGACATCCAGGACGGCAAGATCCGGTACGACGGCATCAACATCCACAAGATCAAGAAAGCCGACCTCCGCCGCTCTCTGGGCATCGTGCTGCAGGATACCCACCTGTTCACCGGCACAGTCATGGAGAACATCCGCTATGGCCGTCTGGAGGCCACCGACGAGGAGTGCATCGCCGCAGCCCGTCTGGCCAACGCCGACGGCTTCATCAAGCGCCTGCCCGAGGGCTACAACACCATGCTGACCGGCGACGGTGCGAACCTGTCGCAGGGCCAGCGTCAGCTGCTGGCCATCGCCCGCGCAGCCGTTGCCGACCCGCCGGTGCTCATCCTCGATGAGGCTACTTCCTCCATCGACACCCGCACCGAGGCTCTGGTGCAGCGCGGCATGGACGGCCTGATGTATGGCCGCACCAGCTTCGTCATCGCCCACCGCCTCTCCACTGTCCGCAACGCAGACTGCATCGTGGTCTTGGAGCAGGGCCGCATCATCGAGCGCGGCAGCCACGACGAGCTCATCGCCAAGAAGGGCAAATATTACCAGCTCTATACCGGCAATCTGGCCGAGAACTAAACTTTATATACAGAAAGCCGCTGTGCAGTTTTGTAGCTGTACAGCGGCTTTTCTTGTGTTTCGTCGAATTTTATGGTATCCTGTAGGTGTCGGCCTTCCGACTCCATTCAAATTGGGGAAGGGGGTGAAAACCTATGGAAATGTTATCTTCTTTCATTCTGTCCGTCGCAGCCAATGTTGTGGCTCATTGCATTGGCAAGTGGCTTGACGAACAGTTTAAGGCCGGTAAGCACTAACCCCTGGTAAGCAAAACGCCCCGCGGTATTCGCAGTACCGTGGGGCGTTTTGCTGCTCATTGGTGAAAACCTATGAAGCAATATCTTCTTTCATTGCTTTTATTATATGCACTCTCAGCAAAAAAGTCAAGCGCCTCGCAATTTTATCGATCCAAATCGTGCTTCTTACAGAACTTCCTGCTCACCCAGTACATCCCGGCCCAGATGGCGAGGGCGAGGATGAGATACACCGGATTTTTCAGCGCGCTGACCAGCGACTGGCCGAAGAGCGCCATCATGGCCACCATAACGGCCTTGCCCGCCAGAAGGGTGAGCAGATAGCGTTTCTCGTCAAAGTCCGAGATGCCGAAGGCCAGATGCAGGAACGACGTGGGCGTGAAGGGCAGGACGGCCAGCATGAAGAGGCTGGCCGTGTCCACATGGCTGACCCACTGCTGGGCCTTTTTCAGCTGTTCGGAGCGAGAGGCCAGCTTCCAGAAAAAGCGTTTGACCACCCGCCGCCAGAATAAAAACACCACCGTGCCGCCTGCGGCCACACCGAGCCAGCTGTAGACGAAGCCAAGAAATCCGCCGTGGGCCGCGATATTGAGGGCCACGATGGCGATGAGGGGCAGCGGCGGAAAAATGGATTCCACCATCGCCAGCAGGATAGGGACCAACGGCCCCAGCCCTTCAAAGCCCTCTAACAATGCCTCCCAGAATTCCAGCGTACCCAGCTGGTGGAGCCAGTCGATGAGCATCGTTTCCATCGTGCTCGTACCATCCCTTTCGTTTCTGCCTGATGTTCCTTCTTAGTATATCCAGCATCTATGACCGGGATATGAACAAAATCTGAGCATTTTTGCCTTATTCTTCCTGTCTCTCCTTACAATACGAAACAGCGTTGTTCTTTCCTGCACGATATTTTATTCTTCTGCCTCAGAAGATGTGCCGGGCGGCCTCTGCTTCGGCGGCCTGCCGTTCGGCCTTGAGGCGCTGACGCTCCAGATACTGGGCCTTCTGCTTTTTCCAGCGGACCAGGCTTGCATCGTCCGGCATCTGGACGCAGCGGGCGAAGGCCCAGTGCAGGCCGTCCCGGCGCGACATCCGGTATTTCTGGAACACGCCCCGGCCGGCCTCACCGCCCCGGCCCTTACAGACGGGACATTGGGACAGCGTATACCAGCCGCTGCTCCCTTTTTTCAGCCAGACGTCATCCGGCTGCAGGGCCGTGCCGCAGACCGGGCAGGCCATCGTTCCGATGACGGGGTCCAGCTTCCACATAGACTGGTCCAGATAGCCCCGGAAGACCCTGAAATCCCGGTAGTCGCCCGGCGTGGGGCAAAGGCTCTGACGCAGGGTGTCCTCCTCGCTGGGGTAAGCGGCCAGTCCGGCCCGCAGGTCGAGCAGGCGGCAGAGGTCGGCGGTGTAGAGGGTGTCGGACAGAGCGTCGTGGAAGGGGCGTTCCAACGGGATGCCCATCCGGGTGACGACATTTTCCAGCTTCATCCCTTCGCCTTCCTTGCGGGGGTACTCCCGCAGAAAGAGCTGCTGCAGGTCGTACCAGACCGTCGGGCGGCTCTCGTCGAGATTGCAGAGGAAAAGGTTCTGCTTGAGCACCGGCACGTCATCCATGCCCCACTCGGCAAACTCGGCGTCCGGGCCGCACCACTTCATAAAGCGGCGGAGGCCCTGGATGATGGGTTCGCCCTTGTCAAGGTCCTCCTGCGTCAGACCGGTGACTTTGGCGATGTGGTGCTGCAGGCAGCGGAAGATGCGGGGACGCAGGTGGATGGAGAAGGTGTCCAGCACGTTGGCGTCCTCGTCGATCTTGACAGCACCGATCTCAATGATCTCCCCCCGGAACGTCTGCTGGACACCATGATAATTAAAGATAAACGGCTGATAGCCGATGTTCCACTCCAAATCGAATAAAACTAAGTTGCGCGGCATTTGCGTCTGGTATCCTTTCAAAAAATGAACTTCTCAATGGCCTCAGCCACACCGTCGTGGTTGTTGTCGGCGACAGTTACATAGTCCGCCGCCTCCTTGACGGGGGGCTCTGCATTCTGCATGGCCACACCCACGCCGGCAAAGCGTATCATAGAGCAGTCATTGAGGCCGTCGCCGCAGGCCATGAGGTTGTCGCGGGTCAGCCCCCTGCTTTCCAGCAGACTGCCAAGGCTCACATCCTTGGCGACCCCCAGCGGCACAGCCTCGATGAAGAAGGGGCTGGACGGGTAGAGGTCGATCTCACCCGCAAACTGTTTCCGGCCTGCTTCCAGCACCTCGCCGCGGCGGGCGGGGTCGAGGGTAATGAGCATCTTGCAGATGGGATAATCCACATAGGCGGCGAGATCCTCCACTTTCTGCATGGGCAGCTTGCAGGTAAAGCACTCCTTCAGCGCCCACTCGTCCTCGGGGCTTTCGGTGACGACGCCCTGCTTATTATAGGTAATGATGACCACGCCCTGCTCCCTGGCGAAGGCACAGAGCTGCGGCACATACTTTGCATCCAGCTGCTTGCGGTAGAGCGTCTCGCCGGTGGCACAGTCGATGATGGCACCGCCGTTATACGAGAGGATGCAGCCGCCCTTTTTATCCAGTCCCAACTCCTTTGCCAGCGGCATGACGCCTGCCGTGGGACGGCCCGAGGCCAGCACGATGGTCACACCTTTGGCAGCAGCTGCATCCAGCGCTGCGCGGGTGGCGGGGGTGACGACCTTCTGGTCATTGGTCAGGGTGCCGTCGAGGTCGAGCGCCAGCACACGAATATCTTTCTTTTCCATATCCAGCCTCACTTATTTTTACAGGCCGGAACGTCCCGACCCTGTCGATTTTATCGCATACCTTTTTATTGTACAATGAATGCACCTCTCAGCGCAAGACTCTTTGTTATATTTCTTCGGCACCTTGGAGTTTGTTCGAAAACACAAACTGTAGTTTGTACCAAAAAACACGTAAAGATAGACATTTCTAACTACTTATCGTAAAATGTTAGCAGATATTAACATCGTCAAAATCCCTTGAAATCTCCAAAAACCGCGTTATAATAACGGCAGAAACACTGATCCCATGCCCTTTGGGGTACATGAGGGAACAAAAAGGAAGGTATACTACTATGGTCGATATTAAGAAGATTGCTCTGTTCGCTGCCGGCACCCTGTTCGGTTCCGCTGGTTTCAAGCTGCTGTCCAGCAGCGATGCCAAGAAGGTCTACACCCAGACCACCGCTGCTGTCCTGCGCATGAAGGACTCCACCATGGAGACCGTCAGCAAGGTCCAGGAGCAGGCCGGTGACATCCTCGAGGATGCAAAGGCCATCAACGAGGCCCGCGCTGCCAAGGCTGAGGCTGAGGTCATCGAGGACGCTGCTGAGGCAGAGACCACCGAGACCAACGAGTAATTTTGCAGTCTCTGAGCCGCCTGCGGGCGGCTCTTTTTATGGTTATTTTTTGCAATACGCAGAGGATATTCTGATATGAAATGTACTATTCTTCATGAGAGCCGCGGCCGTCTGCGGGTACACGTCTGCAATGTGCGGATGACCCTGCACCGGGCCGATGTGCTGGAAGCCTATCTGAACCACCACGACGCCGTGAGCAAGGCCAAAGTCTACGAGCGGACGGGCGATGTGGTGGTGTATTACACCGGCTCCCGCAAGGACGCCGTCGCCGCCCTGAGCACCTACCGTTTCGATGACCCCGAACTGGACGCACTGGTCACCAGCGCCGACAGCCGCCGCATCAATCAGGAATATCAGGAAAAGATGTATAACCTCCTGGCAGGCCGGGTGCTGCGCGAGCTGTTCCTGCCCGCCCCGCTCAACGCCGCCTACACCGTGTTCCGCTCCATCAAGTTCCTCTGGAAGGGTGTGTGCTGCCTGTGGCGCCGCAAACTGGAAGTCGAGGTGCTGGATGCTTTGAGCATCGGTGTCTCCATCCTGCGGGGCGATTTCGCCACCGCAGGCTCCGTCATGTTCCTGCTCAACGTCGGCTCCCTGCTGGAGGAGTGGACCCGCAAGAAGAGCCTCGACGACCTGGCCCGCAGCATGGCCCTGAATGTCGATAAGGTCTGGGTCCGCGCACAGGGTACCGAAGTGCTCATGCCGCTGACCAAGGTCCACCCCGGCGACGAGATCGTCGTCCGCTCCGGCAACATGATCCCGCTGGACGGCACCGTCATCGAGGGCGAAGCCATGGTCAACCAGGCCGCACTCACCGGCGAGTCCATGCCGGTGCGCAAGACCATCGGTGCCACCGTCTACGCCGGCACTGTGGTGGAAGAGGGCGAGTGCGTCCTGACCACCAGGACCGAGGGCGGCGCAAACCGCTACGACAAGATCGTGGCCATGATCGAGGAATCCGAAAAGCTCAAGTCCAGCACCGAGAACCGTGCGCTGGTGCTGGCCGACAAGCTGGTGCCATGGTGTCTGGGCGCAACGGTGGTCACCTATCTGCTCACCCGCAACGCCACCCGCGCCATCTCCTGCCTGATGGTCGATTTCTCCTGCGCCCTCAAGCTCTCCATGCCGCTGGCCGTTCTTTCTGCCATGCGCGAGTGCGGCGCAAGCCACATCACCGTCAAGGGCGGCAAGTACCTCGAGACCCTGTCCAAGGCTGACACCATCGTTTTCGACAAGACCGGCACCCTGACCCGCGCTACCCCCAAGGTAGTCAAGGTCGTCCCCTTCTCCGGCTGCAGCGAGAGCGAAGTTTTGCAGCTGGCCGCCTGCCTCGAGGAGCACTTCCCCCACTCGATGGCCAACGCCGTCGTCCGGGAGGCCAGAGAGCGCGGCATCTCCCACGAAGAGATGCACTCCGAGGTGGAGTATATCGTGGCCCACGGCATCGCCAGCCGCGTCAGCGGTGAGCGGGTCGTCATCGGCAGCCACCACTTCGTCTTTGAGGACGAGAACTGCACCATCCCCGAGGACGAGCGCGAGAAGTTCGATAACCTCGAGCCGGAGTACTCTCACCTCTATCTGGCCGCTTCGGGCCGTCTGGCCGGCGTCATCTGCATCGCCGACCCGCTGCGTCCGGAAGCTTCCCGCGTGCTGCGCGCTCTGCGCGGCCTCGGCATCACCAACACCGTCATGATGACCGGTGACAGCGAGCGCACCGCCGCCGCCATCGCAAAGCAGGTGGGTGTGGACCAGTTCTTCGCCGAAGTCTTGCCCGAGGACAAGGCTGCTTTCGTCCAGAAGGCCAAGAGCGAGGGCCACACCGTCGTGATGATCGGCGACGGCATCAACGACTCCCCCGCCCTCTCTGCCGCTGACGTCGGCATCGCCATCAACTCCGGCGCTGCCATCGCCCGCGAGATCGCAGATGTGACCATCAAGGCCGACAGCCTCGAGGAGCTGGTCGTCCTCAAGACCATCGCCAACGCCCTGCAGCGCCGTGTCAGCGCCAACTACCGCTTTGTGCTGACCTTCAACTCTGCCCTCATCGCGCTGGGGGCAATGGGCATCCTGCAGCCTGCGTCCTCTGCCATGCTGCACAACCTCTCCACCATCGGCATCAGCCTCAAGAGCATGACCAACCTCATCCCCGAGGAAAAGGCTCAGAAGGCTCTGGCAGAAAAGAACTAAATCCCATCAGATACAAAAATACCGGCTGTGCTTAAAACACAGCCGGTATTTTTATATCTGAATATTACTCAAGGCCGATCTGCTGGGCATACTCTTCCAGCAGCTCCCGCTCGAGGAAGGGGGTCTTGACGCCCTCGCGGTCACGGTAAGTCTCATGGCCCTTGCCGATGACGGCGATGAGGTCGCCCTCCTGTGCGTGGTCAACAGCATAATGCAGGGCGTCGAGGCGGTCGGGGATCTCCACGAACTTTGCGTCCGGGTTGCCCTTGTTCATGCCCACGCGGATGTCCGCGAGGATGTCTTCCACCTTCTCAAAGCGGTTGTTGTCCTCCGTGAGGATGGAGAAATCGGCCATCTTGGCACAAATTTCGCCCATGCCGTAGCGGCGCAGCTTGGAGCGGTTGCCGCCGCAGCCGAACACCACCACGAGGCGGTGGGGATCGTAGGCCCGCAGGGTGGTGAGCAGGCTCTCGGTGGAGACTTCGTTGTGGGCGTAGTCCAGCAGGATGGTGAACTTCTTGCTGATGGGGACCAGCTCCACGCGGCCCTTGACCACGCAGCGGCTCAGACCTTCGTGGATGGCCTCATCGGGCAGGCCCAGCACCTTGCCCACAGTGAGAGCGGCCAGCGCATTGTAGACGCTGAACTCGCCGGGCATATTCACCTTGACGTCCATATCGTCCTTGCCGGAGACATGGAACCGGACGCCGAGGAAGTCATGGGTGCGGAGCAGCTGATAAGTACCGGCGCGGTAGTCGGCCTTCTCGCTGCAGCCGTAGGTCACCAGCTTGCAGGTGTGGCCTTCCAGCAGGGCCTCGGTGTTCTCGTCGTCGATGTTCACGACGCCGGTGGTGCAGCGCTTGAAAAGCTGACCCTTCCAGCTGCGGTATTCTTCAAAGGTCTTGTGCTCGCCGGGGCCGATGTGGTCGGGCGAGAGGTTGGTGAAGACGCCGATGTCGTAATGGATGCCCGCCACGCGGTCCATCATGAGGCCCTGACTGGACACCTCCATCAGCGCCGTGTCGCAGCCGGCGTCCAGGAACTCCCGGAAAGTCTTCTGCAATTCGTAGCTCTCAGGGGTGGTGTTGGCCGTCTCCTGATGGTGGCCGAGGAAGTAGATGCCGTTGGTGCCGATCATGCCCACCTTGCGGCCTGCGGCTTCCAGCACGCTCTTTATCATGTGGGTGGTGGTGGTCTTGCCC
>ENA-OYZQ01000499-OYZQ01000499.1-human-gut-metagenome-genome-assembly--contig:-NODE-499-length-9318-cov-21.503940_pt1 | contig 9318 bp, 9 predicted proteins | sample MGYA00244076_ERZ653476 | MGnify/ENA primary metagenome ERZ653476 (study PRJEB26926, sample SAMN06164996) | human gut metagenome | biome: ENVO:00009003; feature: ENVO:2100002; material: ENVO:00002003... | reverse complement strand
AGATAGTTATAATACCCTTATTTATACCTTATTTCGTATAAAAAGTAGGATAAAAACCTCACTATTCACCAAAGCTTCACATAAGGTTCACTCTAATGGCACTTAGAAAGAAGGTGCAAAATTTTAACAAAATAATTAAAACCTACAAAATGAAAGTTAATCAAAAGGGAATGGACGCCCTTCATCGTCCATCATTTTTTCAGTCGCTCAACTCTAAAATGAGCTGTCCGATCAATGATCTTCCTCAGATCGAGTCTTACATCACCCTGGATACTTCTATCAAGGGCTTTACCGAGGCCTACAGAAAGCGCTTGGCTATCGGAAAGAAATGTGCGGATGAACTGAAAGCGCTGACTCCGGGTATCTCCATCGCCGTGGAATTTGACGGCAAAGGCAGAGAGATTGACAACATCAAGGGGGCTACTGGCTTGGGACTCATTGACATCGATGGGCTGGATGAGCTGGAATTGGAGGCGGTCTTCAGTAAAGCTTCTCTTGCCAGCTACTCCTGCTGCATCTACCGCACCATCAGCGGTCATGGTTTGCGCATCTTCTTCAAATACAAAAGACCGGATGACTGCAAGCTGTCGATGATCGACCTCTACGAGTTGTCTCTTAACAAGGCTATCAACTTCTACGAGATGCTCTTGGGGAAGGAGGCTGACAGGAAGTGTACTGACTTCACCCGCCTTTCGGGGTTGGCTCATGATGAGAAGGCGTTCTTCAACTGGGATGCTGCTCCCATCTGTATCTCTGACGGGGATATCCACAACTTTGAACTGAAGAACACAAAGCCTACTCCACCTCACGACGCCGCTGCTGTCAAGAGAACCAGAAAACCGGGTGGCGGCAGAAAGAAAGCATCGAGCATCTGCCAAAAACCTACCATGGCCTTGGTGGCTCCCCATGTAGAGAATCTCATGAAGCAGTGGGGATTGACATTTGAAAGTGGCAGTCACAATGATTACGTCAACCGATTTGCCTGGACCTGCAATCTCTACGGCATCCAGAAGGAGGAGGTGATAGTCTATGCCCAGGAGCATTTCTGCGGCGACTATGCCCCAGCCATCAGCGTGATCAACTCCTGCTATAAGCATGGCACCAGCCGCTTCGGTTCCTGGACTTTCTATACCAAGGATCAGGATCTGCCAGCCCGCCCTACCATCCGTTTCATCAAGCAGTGGCTGCTCTCCCGTCTGGAATTCCGCCGCAACAAGATGACATCCAAGATTGAAATCCGCAATCTCCTCGTAGAAAATGCCAAATACAAGAAGTGGACCAACTTGGAGGATACCATCAAGAACTCTATCTGGGTGGAGATGAACGAATCTAACATGGAAGTTTCTATGAAAAAGTTGGAGGCCATCATCGACAGTGATTTCAGCATGGATTTTGATCCGTTGGAAGAGTACCTGAAAGGCTTGGCACCTTGGGACGGTGAGCATGACTACATCGGCGAACTGGCTGACCGCATCACCATCGAAGAGTTACCGGGTTACTTCCACGACCAGGAGCAGTTCCGCTATTTCTTCAAGAAATGGTTTGTCGGCATGGTTGTGGGTTGGGTGAATCCTACAATGATAAACCAGACTATCCTCATCTTAGTGGGCAAAGGTGGTATCTACAAGACCACTTTCTTCAACTATCTGCTGCCGCCAATTCTCAGAGCATACTTCCTCAACGATTCTTCTGCCAACTACATGGACAAGGATTTCCTCGAGGCGTTCTTCAGCATGGCACTGATCTGTCTGGACGAGTTGGAGGCCATCTTCGGCAAGAACCTGAGTGCCTTCAAGAGCAACATGACCAAGCAGAAATTCTCTATCCGCCGTCCTTACGACAAGTACCGTTCGGAGCTGAGACACAGGAGTTCATTGGCTGCCACGAGCAATTCGATACAGATTATCCCGGATGAGGAGAACCGCCGCTACTCTCCTTGGCAGGTGAAGTGCATCGTCAGTCCGATAGAGAATCCTCTTGAGTACGACAAAATCTATGCTCAGGCTGTGGCGCTCGGTCAGAAGGTGGTGGAGAACCGCAAAAAGGGTTTGATGAACGACTGGGTATATTGGTTGACCAACGAGGACATAGAGAAAATGAAGGTTCACAACAGATACTTCATGGTTGTCAACTTGTCTGAGGAACAGGTGAAGCGTTTCTACACCGTGCCAGACATAAAGAAAGCTGAGCAATATGGCACCAGACTGAAGTTCCGATACAATGCGGAGATCATGGAGCGTATCTGTACCAATCCTGCAATGCGCCAGAACATAACTTCTCAGAGTATCGGCTACACCATGTCAAGACTTGGTTTCCCTAAAGCTCACAGAAGCAAGGGAAACGGCTGGTGGGTCATAGAGAAAGAGGGTGCCGAGATCAATACCGATGCGCTCTTTTCTATGGCGGATGCACGTTCAAAAGAGGAGGATTGCAAATAACTTATTTAGAGGTCGGAAATGACTTATTTACGAATTGGAAATGACTTGTTTGTAGATCGGAAATGACTTGTTTGCAGGTCGAAAATGACTTGTTTCTGAAAATATAAAATAAAGACAATGAAAATTGAAGAAAGAATTTATGGGAAATCAGAGTTAGCTTTAGTCTATTTCCCTTCTTGCGATCCAGCCACAGCGCTGCGTCGATTGACACGTTGGATAAAAAGAAACCGAGAATTAAGCATGTGTTTATCAGATTGCCACAATGCCAAATATGCTAAGATTTGGACTCGACAACAGGTTTATCTCATCAAGTATTACCTCGGAGAACCGTAATTTTGAAAAAAAATCAACTTTATCGTGACATTAAATGACATTAAACGACATTAAGTGACATTAAACGACATTGGGGATTTTTTATTTCGTACCTTTGCATTGTCAATCAGAACGGTTGGCGATGCAACAGATGGTGAATCCGCGGTAGCCCTCATTGCATCTGGTTACTAAAATTAAATTAATAGAAAATGATTCTGATCAATTTGAAGAAGAACAAGAATGAGAAGATGCCGAATGCATTTGGTAAGTACTATGCATTCCCAGTGATTAACCAGACTATCGGTATGGATGGTCTTTCCGAGCACATGGCGAGTCACAACACGCCGTTTTCAGCTGGTGCCATCAAGGGTATGCTGACCGACCTCGTGAGCTGTATCCGAGAGTTGACCCTGCAGGGTATCGCCGTGAAAATCGACAACCTGGCCATCTTCTCCATCGGCATCAAGAACAAATGTGGTGCTGCATCAGAAAAGGATTTCTCTGTGGCTAAGAACATTGAGAGTGTGAAGTTGAGAGCCAGAGCAACTGGTGTGCTGATGAGCGACCGCCTGAAACTCGATGCTACCATCAAGAGAGCAAGTGCCATATTGGGTGATGATAGTTCAAATGGCGAGAACGCTGGAGGCGGTTCTGTGAACGGTGATGCCGGCGGTTCGGGTGTCAACAAGCCTTCTGGCGGTAATACCCAGGAGAGTGGCGGCACCTCTCAGGGCACTGGATCTGAGAATGGAGGCAGCGGAGAAGATAATGAACTGTAAGACATAGGGTTAGGGATTCGTCCCTACCCTCACTCTTTTACTTGTTTACATAAATATTAATTGAATAAAACATTTGGATTATGAAAAAGGAAACATTGAAGAAGATTATCAATTTTGCAATCACTGTTTTGACTGCCATCGCCAGCGCTTTTTGCGTCAGTTCCTGCCAGGGGTAAGGGGAACTGATGATGATGACATCAACTGCTGAAAGAACTATGTATGTATTAACTGCTAAGAAAGCGAAGTGAGTATTAACTAAATTTTTAAACTAAAAAACTTTTAGAACATGAGAGAAATCAATTTGATTGTGTTGCACTGTAGTGCAACCCGTGTGAACCAGGATTTTCCCATAGAGGCTTTGAAAGCCTGCCATAAGGCAAGAGGTTTCAAGTCTGTGGGCTACCACTACTACATCACAAAGGATGGTACGCTCTATCCTTGCCGCCCGGAGCGTGAGGTGGGTGCTCATGCCCGCCACTACAATGCCCACAGCATCGGCATCTGCTACGAGGGTGGTCTGGATGAGAACGGGAAGCCTGCGGATACCCGTACCTTGGCGCAGAAAGTGACGATGGAGGAGCTTCTCAAGAGTCTCCGCAAGGATTTTCCTGATGCCGCGATTCTCGGACACAGGGATCTTCCTGGTGTAAGAAAAGAGTGTCCTTGCTTTAGTGTTAAGGAGTGGTTGGAGGAGATTAAATCTTAGTTTTTCCCATGAGGGTGTGTCATAAGTCTGTGACGCACCCTCATAAAACTTTGAGAGAGCTTTGGAGCGCTTCTTCAAAGAGCAAGCACTTTCTTACTGATAACTTTTGCTTTATTCGAAGCTCTTACTATAATATGATGCTTGACTAAAGCATAAACAACTTTTTCTTCAGGCAAAATGCACTTAGCTCAAAATATTAAGATAAGGCAACATCAAATAATAATCATCCAACATATCATTCATCACATCATTGAAATAATGCTTGCCCACAATTCTCAACTTTGGATCTTTTATATCTACCAATTTACCAGCCTCTATCTGCCATACACTCACCCAATCTGGAGAAATTGCTGAATTCTTGCAATCCAATTCTTGACGGATATTTTCCGGAATAGCATCAGCAACACTGGCAAGTAGCATACAATTATTCACTGCATGCAATATATAAGGACTATGGGTTGTCACAACCAGACGATGCTTTCTGCCATGATTGATGGTTCTAAACAGATAATACATCAAATCACGCTGCGTTGTTGGAAATAGATTTTGCTCAGGTTCTTCTATCACAAATTGTGTATGGGTATATATTTTTCCACTTACGATACCTGCCAATCTCTCCTTTAAACTATTATCTTTCAATGCCACCTCATCTATAAGATGCTTGATTTTCTCAATTTCTTCAAAAGAATAAGGCTTGTTTTCTTTATATATTCCCTCTGCCAAGAAGTCTATGAGAGTCAACAAAGGCACAATGCTCTGCAAGCCACTGGAAGCAGCCTCCAATGCCACCTCACATCCATCTTCCAATTTAATTCTGTTATTAATACCATCCTGTGAATAGAAATCCATACCAAGATTTAAAAGCGACAACTTGTGTGTAGATGAATATTTCTTTCTTGCTTCTTGCCAACTCAATAAGAAATCCATCAGGTTATCGTCATTCTCTGCATATTTTTGGAGATTGGGAACTACAGATACAAAGTTTCGTTCCGCTGGTATATATATAACCTTCGGATTTATGACCTTCGATTTAGGATATAAGAAAATTTCCTTATCCGTCAGATGCTCTATAGAATCATACTCCCATCCTGGATCAGGAAAAGTCTTATCTGAAGGAAGATTGTATGCATAGGCGATGTTCTCTCCTAAATAACAAATCATAGAGTCCTCCCCAAAATAGGACTGAAGATGGTGATAAGCTTGTAAACGGGCAAAAGCTTCCTTTCCTTTACCAAAAAACATTTCTTCATTGTGAACTTTTTTTTCCAACCAAGAACAGAAACTTATTATTTTGGCAATGGTACTTTTTCCACTACTTTGCTGACCAATAAAAACATTAACCTTATTAAGTTTTATATCAACATCTTTAATGGGGCCTATATTCTTTATTATCAATCGAGACATAAACAAATGATTTTATAAAAATTTGACGGATAGTATCATCATGATTAAACGTTTAATTTCTGCGAAATTACGGCTTTTTATTTAAACTGCCAAAGATTTCAAGGGATTTAACTATTTTTTTCGACTCCCCTGCCCCCCTCTTCGCAAGAGGGGTTTGTCCAACCACCCCGTCACTCCTTCATAAGGAGGGTTCCACTGCTTTTTCCAAGCCTTTTTTCTCTTTGAGAAAGTTGGCTGCATTCGACAAAGTTCAAGCAAGCTTGGCTTTGCTCTCAATAGCTTAAAAAAGGCGGTATCTTTCATTGATAGATACCGCCTTTTTACTGTTTGATTCGTCTGTTACCAGGCAACGCTCATACCCACAGCGATGCTGGCATTGGAACTAAGAGGAATGAACTCCTTACTGGTCTTACCCAAGATGTGATCCATACCGATGAAGAAGTTGTAACCCTTAGGATGGATGTTCAGGACGTAACCCATGCTGGCTGCAAAACTGCTGACTGCAAAGTTGACACCACCATCCAACCACTTCAATGGTTTCCAGTTGGCACTGAATCGACCCTCGCTCCAGGTATAGTCACCATTGATACGGGTACTGCTCAGGAAACCGAAAGACAACTTGTCATAAGAAGGCAAACTGTACTCTGCACCGAGATTGAGCGTAGCAGCCAAACTGGTGGTACGACTACCCTGATCGCCCAAATCCTTCAGGTTAACGAAGTCGGTTATCTGGTCGCCGTAATCATCTATCTTGTCGTCAATGGTAGGACCGCTGTTTTCTCTGACGGCAGTATCATGGAAGCCATTGAACTCGAAGCTCTCAGCTCTATTCACAGCCTTCATATTGTTGCTCCAGTTGATGAAACCCAAATCGAGAACAGAAGCACTCAGGGTCAGGTTATCGTTCAACTTATAGACACCACCGAGGTCGAGTGCCATACCGAAGCCGCCCAATCCTGCGCCATCAACATCTACATCATCAATCTTGTCATATTTTCCCTTGTCTGAATTATTATATTCATCCTCGGAAGTCTTATAAGTAAAGCCCTTCATGGAAACCTGTGCATTCGCCTTGCCGGAAACGATCCACTTGTCTGTACCAGAGAGGTCAGCACGCAGGTTTTCCAGACGAACATCACCGTCAGCCACACCGAAGAGGAACTTCAATTTAGCACCGATGCGGAGTTTCTTGTTGATCTGATGAGAGTGACCCAATGCTAATTCTGCATAAGAGCGAGCCATCATGCTCACATCACCAATCTCATAATTCTGGTTACCCGTGTTTTTGGCAAATTCAAACAACTCATAAGGCAGGGAAGCGCCAAAAGATGCCTTGGCATTTACCTCGATGGTATTATAACCGCCAAAGCCCTTGAAACCAGCAGAAAGAATGGCGATGCCCACATCACCCTGTATGCGGTTGTTGCTCTTGCTGAAACCCTTCAGCGCCTCATCGGCAGAGATATAAGGGTTCATGAAGGAAGTCATCTTCTTGGCACCCGCCTCCTGTCCATACATCGGATTGTTCAGTACAACATCCTTGTAACCGAAGTTACCCTGCAGGTTGACATTGATATTACCCAAAGCAGGGATAGTGATATAGTTCTGCTTGTTCTCAAAAGCCGGGTTCATATCGTGACGGAACTTGTAGTCGTCAGTAAAGTAAGCGGAATTGAGCGTCTGAGCCATTGCGGTGCCACCCATCATGAGCAGAGAGGCAACCAAGACATGCTTATATATTTTATTCATCATTTTATTTGTCTTTTATGTGTGTTATTATTCTGTTACTACTCTCTGTCATTAATTGAAGTTACCAATCACCTTACCCACGAGTTTCACCTTGATGTTTTCCAACTTCAAGGTATGCTTCTTAGAGTTGAGGTTGATACCGGTCACGGTAGTTCCATCATGGCTTGCCTTACCTTTTACCTTATAAGAGAGTCCGTCGAGTTTCTGCAATGCGCCCTTTACCTTTTCACGGAGTTCGATTTCCAGCGGAGAAGTCACGGCTTTGACACCATCAGCAGATGCCTTCACAGTACCCTGCTTGATATTCACTTCTATCTGGTTGCTGATGTCTGTACCATCCACTCCGAGTGGAGTAGCCTCTACGATGAGGGTAGCAGGAACCAGATTCTGTGCATCAGCAGTAAGACGCAGATAAGTACCCTCTGCCAATTCCAGATCATCCAAATCATCATTCCAACCGTCGAAATCATCTGCATATTCGATGACAGCACCCTCGGCAAATGCCAACGGAGCATAGACCTCATAACTTGGCTCAACATTGTAATTGTGTCCGAACTCGATAGTCATTTCCTGACTGAGATCAGCTTTCGCCACCACATCGGTAATCTGAACATGGTCTGGAATATGCTTGTTGATAAGTGTAGCCAAGTTGCTCACCTCATATACATTGGCAGCACCATACTGAGCAGTCAGTTCTGCAGTCTTATGGCGGCAGATACAGATTTTGGTTACAGGCGTAACAGTAGTCTTGTAGATATGCATCTCAGGGAGTTGCACGGTAGCCAAGTTCTGACCGTTCTTGGTAGAAATCACCTTTGCACTCACCTTTGCCGCTGCATCCATATCATTTTTGATAGAAAGAATAATCTGAGGATTATCCAAGTCTGCTCTTACGCCATCTTCTGAAAGGAAGTCAGGAACACCTGTCACAGATACATCACCCAAGCTTGTGATATTGATTTCCGGGTCGAAAATACCAGTAGCAGACTTCAAGGTAATATCATTGACTGTCACGTTGGCACCGATGGACAGTGCAGATGTAGTAACACCCGTTACATTAGCCTCAATACCGAGGTCGAAATAACCGTCCATCGTGATAGAGCCATTATTGCCGATGGCAACCTTACCATAAGTATCCTGATTTGCGAAATCCAGTTTTTTAGCCTTGATGGTGAGTCGGAGGTCGCTGCTTGTTGAAACATTCTCCACGGTAATCTTGGAGCCGTTGACCATAGGAACGCCATTGCCTTTACCTGTGACCTGAGAAATCTGCAGATAGCCAGGAAGGTTGATGGTTACCTTATCTATTGTGGCGATAGCAGAAGAAAGACCGTTGAGCGCGAGGTTCACATTCAGCACGATGTCGTCCTTCACCTCAGCACTTTTCAGACTCTTCACGGCAGCATCCGTACCATTATAAACGAACATCTGTTGCTTAGGAGAGACAAAACTGAGATGAGTACCAGCAGCACGGGTACCCTTGGCAGCAGAACTGGTGCCCAAGGTAATCGTATGGTTATAAGATCTACCCGTCAAGTGAATAGGAGAAATCCGAGGAGAAGCAGTAGTAGCATCCGTACCTGTCAACTGGAACAGATAATCACCGTTTGCGGCAATCTTCACACTACCATTCTCTTCGAGTTCCAGAATATCAGACAAAGGAATGTTCATGGTAGAACTGGCAGGTATTTCCAATTCACCACCACCAAATCCCATTATAGCATCAATCTGGTCAAAATCATAATCGTCATTTGTACACCCGGTTACCAAGAAACCAGCCGTCAATAAAGACACAAGTAACAAACTTGCTTTCATTTGTTTTTTCTTCATAGTTATTAATATTTGATAATTAAAGAACTTCTAAATCATTAAAAGAAACCCGTTGGCGGAATTAATTTAGCGCATACTTAACCCTGCCAATCGGTCTGTT
>ENA-OYZQ01000488-OYZQ01000488.1-human-gut-metagenome-genome-assembly--contig:-NODE-488-length-9484-cov-4.203203_pt1 | contig 9484 bp, 8 predicted proteins | sample MGYA00244076_ERZ653476 | MGnify/ENA primary metagenome ERZ653476 (study PRJEB26926, sample SAMN06164996) | human gut metagenome | biome: ENVO:00009003; feature: ENVO:2100002; material: ENVO:00002003... | reverse complement strand
ATCTACACGTAAGGAGTCGTCGGCAGCGTCAGATGTGTATAAGAGACAGGATAAGTTTACATCTGCTGAAATAGTAAAACTAAGAGAATTGATAACAGAACGTCAAAATGCTCCAAGAAATAGTCAAAAACAGTTACGTAATAGAATGCGTAAAATAGGTTTTTTCGGAAGGGATGATTGGGGAATAATAGATTGTACTCTTGAAGATTTATATGAACTCATTGATACCGGGAGAATAAAGATTATAGATAAGACAACATCTACAATTATTACTGATAAGAGTAAAAGTAAGAACGCCATTATTAACCAAGGAGTTAATAAAAATAAAGATTCAAACTGGATTAATAGAATCGATTTTGGAAAAATAGAATCGTTTAAGAATGAAGGATTTTATGGATTTGTTTCGGTTAAAAGTTTATTGAACAATTATTCGCTAATACCCGCAATAAGAGGAGTATATATGGTGTTACGTATTATTACAAAAGAACCATTCTTTTTAGATAAAGGTAGCGGTGGATATTTTAAAGGAACAGATCCTAATGTAGCAATAATAATCTTACAAGAAAAGTGGGTTTATAATACACCTGTACTTTATATCGGTAAAGCTGGAGGAGAAGGTAAAGAAGCTACATTAAGAAGTAGAATATTGCAATATCTAAAATTTGGACAAGGCAAACCTGTCGGACATAAAGGAGGACGTTATATTTGGCAATTAAGTGATGCAGAAGAACTATTATTTTGCTGGAAACCTTTACCAACAGATGAACCGGAAGATGTTGAATCAATGCTGATTTCAGAATTTAAACATCAATATGCAGGGAAAAGACCTTTCGCAAATCTGAATAAATAAAATGAAATGTACAGGGTAAAAAGCATAGAAACCGTATTTGGCTATGCTTCCCTGTACAAACCCTCTTGTCCCATTATACAGATATAGAAATATGCAAGCCATTACAGCACCAATGACCCCATAGTGCATCATCAAAACAAATGTGCAAAAAAATTGCATACCTCTATTATGTGAGAAAGAATGGCCATATCCATTAAAAAGATAAGATATTACAATAATCAGAATCCCTCTCCACTCATAATCTACCCCAAGCCATGAAGCGAGTCCGGTCATGCCAAGTGTCCAAAGAAATCCCAGTACCATACTACGTTGCAGAAGATTTTCAAGAACCATAAGCGTGGCCACACCCAAAGCTAGTGTAAACATCACATTATGTGTCCCGTCAGCACCATTCAGCAGATACCAGGGTATTTCACTGATTACGGCAAAGCCCAACAGGGTAAAGAAATACCTGTACATGCTTCTTGTATGAATAAATCCTTCAGCAATCAGGAAGGCAAACACCGGAAAAGCGATGCGTCCTATACAGCGCATCGTTTCGTATAATACGGTACTATCATCCATCAGATAGAGAGCAACATGGTCTATCACCATTGAAATCATGGCGATTACTTTAAGGGCACTGCCACTAAGTCCGAATTCCGGTTTTAAGGTCAGATTCATAGGCTATATGTTTAGCTGATACCGAGAAGTTCCTTTACCATATCCTCCACTTCCTGATTCACACGCTTGAAGTTACGGTTGAGCAGGATTTCCTTCTCTTTGTCGTTTTTGAACTCATAGATTTTAGGAAGAGGAACATAGTGCTTTTCCTCGTCCTTAATCTTCTTCATATCAAAGTGAGTCTTGCAGAAATACTTTGTGGTCTTGAATTCTTCCGACTGTTCGATGTCAAAATGGTCAAGCATACTGTCATCGGTAGCCGTAAAGTCACGTGCAGCCTGTCCGGCCAGCCATCCGGTAGCCATATCCGCAATCTTGGCTGCAGGAACCAGAAAATCCATCTTCTCAGATATTGTGGTTGATACCTTATGGTCGTTGATGGAAATGGAACGAGAGGTCTGCTTTGCCTTTCCGAACACATCATTCTGTGCCCACTCCAGCGTCTCCTTGTTACGTGCCGCACCCATGAAGATATTACCGCAGGTGGTGATAATCTTCTGCATACCGACCTTGCCGTAGTCAGCCTCCAGCTGTGGAAGCTCCTGGAAACCTAAAGTTACGGCAACCTTGTTGGAACGAGCCGTACCGATAAGGCGGTCTATCTTGTGAAAGTACAGTGTCGGAAGCTCATCCACGATAATGCTTACCGGGATATTGCCCTTTGAGTTCACTCTTGTAATCAGACGGTTCAGAACCAGGGCATTGAGCGAGCCGATAACCTGTTCCTTTTCCGGGTCATTGGCAATCACCAGATAGCTCGGATTTGCCATGTCAGAAATCTTCAGGTCGAAATCATCCCCGGTAAATACCCAGTAGGCTTCCGGAGACACAAGACGTGCAGCATTCACACGAAGTGTACCGACCATACCTTCCAGCTGGTCATTGGCCTTGTTCTCGTATGCACTCTTGAACGGAGCCATCAGTGAAGCAATCCTGTCATCCTGCATCAGGATATTGAATACCTGGTCGTATGGCCTTCCCAAGAATGAAAGTACATGCGGCATGTCCGAGAACTCGCCGGTTACGGTATCCGGTTCCACTTCATTGCCATACTCGTCCTCATACCAGCACCTCTGAATCAGAATTTTCCTGCCGGTCCGGTCCTTATAACTGTATCCGTTCAGGTCCACAAACATACGGTCCTCGTCAGTCGATACGTCATTGCCGTTCTCATCCGCGAAATCAAGCACCACGTTACCGTCCTTGTCGATGGCATTGAAGTCATCCCAGTTGCGTATGACAATCTCCAGTTTCTTCCCCTCCAGTGATATGAAACGCTTCAGTTTCCTGCCGTTCCTGAATCCTACCGGATGGAAGTTCACAAAGAAATAGATGATGGCAGCCAGGAAGTTTTCCGCAGAGTTGGTGAAGAAGGCTTCCGAACCGCCCTTCTTCTCTCCACCTCCCTTGTTGAGTGAGGCCAAAAGAGTAGCCGCAGTTTCGGAAGCTGCAGCCAGATCCGGAATATATTTCCGCTGAATCGGATTGATACGGTTGGAGTATTCCACATCGGTAAAGTTGATGGTACGGAATCCGCAGTTTAATGGAAGTTTACCGGCTTTCCTGTTCTTGCAGTACTGATAGAAAAGCGTTTTGGCCAGTGTGGGATACTTGAAGTCATATACCATCATGGCAAACCCCTTTGCTGAATGCTGCCTGATGAACGGGTCAATGATACCGAAAGACTTACCCGAACCCGGTGTACCCAGAACAATCGTACCACGGAAAGGATTGATGATATTGATCCATCCTTTGTGCATTTTCTTCTTCCAGTAGTATATCATCGGAATGTTCACCGAATAATCATTGCTGACCAGCGTTTCCGACTGCTGGAACGATTCGTTCTCAAAGTTGAAACGGTCCTCACCAACCTTGTAGTTGTAATACTTGGCTATGCCGTCCAGTCCCTGATGCACCAGCATGGTACCGACTACCGAACATACCGCATACAGAAGACGGTTGGCAGGAAATCCCATCCAACTGAATCCGAAACTCATGCCATGGAATACAAAACAAAGCCCTACAAGTGTCAGACCGGCCAGTACCGGATAGATGACCATTGTCCTTACATTGAACTTCAGGGACTTTTCAGCTTTTGTGCCGATACAGACAATACAGATGCATATCAGTTCGGCCACCTTGCATCCCGATACGGAATTGAATACCCTGAACCGTGCCAGCAGGTCGAGTACGAACTGAGTAACCCTGTTGTCAGCCGTAACAGGCAGATTCATGATGATTTCAATAATAAGAAAGATATAGATGCAGCTCCTGAAGTAGTTGTACATCTGCTGCTGTTCCCTTGTCTCCTCAAATGCCATACGCTCTAACTGTATATGAATTTACTAAAATGGAACCTTTATACCCAACAGCAGACCGTTGCGGAAGGTATCCCCATGCAGGAAGTTCACATTGTTCTTCTGTATGACAGAGAACTCCAGTCTGCAGCGGAACACATAGCTGTATTCAAATCCGGCCTCCAGCCCGAAGAAGAACTTCTTCTGTACCGCACCGAACTGAGGCCCCAGACGAAGGCGCATCATGCCGTTCTTGTACCGTGCCAGACGGTGCTTGTAAACCATACCGCCGTCCCAGAAATATCCTTTCCAGAAATTGTGACATACCGGCTTCTGCCAGTGATTCCCGACTTCACCATATACTTCGACCGCATTTCCGAATGAAAGCGGATACTCATAACCCAAAGTGGCATTCAGCGTACTTGGAAAAAGGAATCCGGCATTGACGGAAACCTTTCCGGTCTGTGCCGATGCACCGATGAATGCAACCGAGCAAAACAGAATGAACAGAATCTTCTTCATGGCCTATCTCTTTATGGAATGATCAATATAATAGTAGGGGTAATAGTCGGCACCGTCCAGAATATCCGAGTCGAAGCCGTCCGCATTGAGAATGTCCTCATACTCGATAGTGAGTACCACCACACGTCCGCTTATCTGGTTTTCGGAAACCTCCAGACGGAGCACCTTTTCTTCAGGGAAAGTGAGCTTCGGAATCACAAGCACGTTCCTGTAGTCTTTCCTGAACTTACGGGTGTTGTTCATGGAGAATACTGGAGTAAGCTCTATGGTCTGTGAGTTGGTTGCCTTGGTTTCCTTTTTGTCAGTAAGTTTTACCCTTATTTCCTCAATGTCGTATGCAATCCTGGTCCTGTTCTTCAGCGTATAGTCCAGAAAGAAATAGTCACCGATGGAATAGATATTGTTGATGTATGCTCTGATTCCGTTTTTGTTTGATACAATCTGGTTGAACTTTCTCCTGCTTCCATAGACAGCCCAGGCATATCGTGCAATCTCGGCCATCGGCATGGAAACCTCCGGATTGATATAGGACTGTGTCTCATTGTAGGATACATTGTAGATGGTAGAAGCATATTTGGGTGATTCGGTATAGAGGATGTCATACTGGGCGATATGACGCTCACCGATGATGGTGAGTGTACCCAGCAGTTCGTTTTCCTTGTAACCTTCAGATGATATGGAATCATTCTCCAGATAAGGTTTGATACGGACGATATTGTCTGTACACTGGTTGCCTATAATTTTAGTAGTGGAAATATCCACCATTTTGATGTTTTCCGGCATGACAATGTGCGTGGTCACTTCCCGGTTGATGTATATCTTCTCGTTAGCCGACAGATGTACGGCTATGCCTGTGATAAGGCATATTATCAGAATAATTCTGGTTTTCATATTGGAATATTAAAATGTTACTATAATCTTCTTTGCTGTATTCAGATATATTATCTTGCATCCTCCGAGTTTATCAGGTAAACAATGGTATTGTACTTGATTTTCGCCTTGTTCTTTCTGATATTGGAAGATATTGCAGAGGTAGCAGAGTTGTACATGTTCTGCAGCGACTGGAGTGCAATGGCCTCAGTCGAAATACCTGTACCGTAACCGTCAGTGGATTCAAAGCTGATATTCTGCTGTACCGTGTTGGAACCGGCATCCTTCATGAAATCACGGAATGCAGATTCAGGAACATAGAAACCTTCCATACCGTCATTGTCAAATACAGAAAGCTTAACCTTGATGAACCTGTCGCCGATAAGGATACTGGTTATGGAAGCCCTGACACGCTGCTGTCCGAAACCTGTTACCGTTCCATAGAGGTAAGTTCCCTTTTTCAGCCTTGTACCGCTTACCGTCACATCGTCCAGAAGCTTGAACCGTAGACGTGTGCCTTCATGCGCCTTTGTAGTCTGGTCAATCATGGCACGTATCAGCTTGTTCTCGGCAAATTCATCCGGAGCAGTAACCGTATTGAATCTGTCAGCATTGGTGTCATCAGACTTGATTACCAGACTCGGACGGTTGCGTTCCCTTTCCTCCTGACGTACTTTAGCTATGGAATCAGCCCTGTGCTTTCTTTCCGCTTCCTCTGCTTCCGGGTCTTTGATTCCAAGTCCGCTTTCAATGGCCTTCTGCCGTTCATAACTCCTCCGCTGAATCTCTTCAAGGTCACGTGCAAACTCGTCCTGTGAGGAATAACCCATACCTCCGTAATCCGTTTCACTGTTTCCTGAAGGACCGTTCCCGTAGGCATATGCATTGATATGCTTTCTTGATTCTGCAAGGGAACGCTCCAGTTCTTCAAGTTCCCTCTGCTGCCGCTGTCTTTCAGCTTCAGCAGCATCCAGTCGGTTCAGCTCCTCCTCGCTGTAGCCGTGTTCCAGTTCCTCCTTCTTCTGTTTTTCTTCTCCGATACCGCTTACGGCTGTGAAGGCATCCTCATCACCGAAACGTCTGGACATCTCATACATCTTGTCTCCGGCTTCCTCGGCATTGGCCTGGGGAAGTTCCATGTTGATACGGTCTGTAGCTACCGTTCCTGCAGTCTCCTCACCGCCGGAGAAGGTCTGCATCACAAAGTATACCAGTGCGCACAGCGGAACGAATATGACCAGCGGAAAGATATACTTGGGCTGTTTGAAATTAATCTTAATCATGGGTTATCATTGTTTTTAATGGATTTGACTATATTTTCCAGCTGACGGTATTTGAGGATGATCCGCAAGGAATCCTCACGGCTCTTTACAGGTATGGCAATCATGGAGTCCAGTTCATGACGCAGTAACTGTCCCTTCACCGTCATGTCCGTCAATACACTGCGGTGAATGTCCTTGTTTGCCTGGATAGTACGGAATCCCTGAAACACCGGTTCCATTGCGGCTATCGAACTGACATCCGGCTCACTCTGTTTCCCGTTGCCGGAATCTATGGCAACGGTACTGACAAGTAGCAGAAGCAGTGTCCCTGTTACACCTGCGAATGTCGTTTTCGGATGTTTAGCCGCCCATCTGTTGGCCAGTCTGATTCTTGCGGCCAGACGGTATCTTGTACCGATGACACCCAGCCTTGGCTGCAACCACGACCTGACAAGCAGATGCGTTTTCAGACGGCTTTCCTGTATCTTTTTTCTGAATGATTTCATATTATCAGTATATCAATAGTCCAAATCCCTGTTTTCAAGAGTCCTCCAGCCGGTAATGAGCAGACCGTGCGGATTGTTCCTTGTCCTCGGTACGGACTCTATGTATCCGGTTGTCACCATCGAGCGTCTGATGTCCCTGGTCCTGCGTTTGATAAGCTGCGTACCGTAGTAGGTAAACTTCCGTTCATGTTCGTCAAACTGAATGGAGTCACACATGATGGTACAGACAGCCGAAGAGGAAATGATGTCCGAGTAGAAACCGTTCTCGTCCATGGCCTGTTTCTGTTTCAGTGCAGTCCCGTCAGCCATATACATTGCTTTCCCTACCGTCCATTTGATATAGTCGTTGTCTGGCGGCAGGTTGAAGAAATACTGGTGGAACAGCTGTATGTGCGCCTTGGCCTCCATGGTAAAGTTGGCTTCCAGCCGTGCACGCTCGGCAAGAAACGGAATGTCTCCGTCAAGTACATAAATCTGCTGCCTTTCCTCATTGACCAAAGAAATGCAGCACCAGACCGTAAAGGCACAGATGACGGTGCAGCCTCCGATTACCGCAAATACCGTCATCATGGCCAGTCTGGTTTTCTGTGCAAGGGATTCAATAAGCATATTGTAAAAAGATTTGAAGTTATTTGACTAATGATTTGACAGCCGAACCGGCTCCCTTCATGGTTGAACCTGCCGCACCTCCGGCCATAGCACCTGCAGCCGAAGTGATGCCCATTGCAGCCGAACCGGCAACGGAACCCGTACCCGAGCTTACACCTCCAGGAATCAGCCATGATGCCACTTCAGGAACGAAGCGTATGATATAGGCACCCACGAGCATACCCATGGCATACATACAGTTGGAGCCTATTCCCTGCAGTCCCAGTGCGCCGATCTGTTCCCAGGAGTTTACCGAGCCGTGCAGCAGATGGTCGTATGCCACCAGGTCCTGCTGCAGGTTATAAAGAAGGATGAAGTCTATATAGTAGATACACATATAGGTCACGAATCCCCATAACGACAGGGAAAGGAACTTGGACATCCACTGACTCCATGCCGAGTTCCATGGCGGTGCCAGCGAGAGAGCAAACATGATCGGACAGAATATCATCATGATGGCCATGAAAATCCTCTGTGCCACGAGCATCCCGTAATACGACATCTGGAAAATCAGTTCCCCGACAAAACGTATGACATCGTTTATCCATTCACTGACCTTCGTCTCAGCCGCCACGGCAGCCCTTTGGGCGTAGTTGTTGATGGTCGAGCCCAGATTCTCCACATTATATATCAGCTTGTCCCACCAGGCAGCATCCTGACCTATTTCGGCCACCTGCTTTGCCGTGGCTATGGAATCCTGCACGGTTCTCAGCCTGTCAAGATATTCACTCTGTTTCTGTGCCACCTTCAGCTCGAAGGCAGCCACTTCCTTGTTCTTTGCCTTGGCCATAGCCCATGTAGCGGACTCCAGACTCTTTCCCGGAACCTGAAGAGCCGAGCATATCCATGAAGAGGATGAAATACACAAGGAAATGCCGATGATGCGCAGCAGCTTCATGACATCCATACCACGCCTTCCGAGCATCATCATCCAGCATTCGTATGAACCGACACACAGGGCCAGGCACAGACCGAGAGCCTTTGCCATTGAAACGGCATCACCGAGAACGGCCACATTGGGAAATGTCTCCATGGCCGTCAGCAGCTTTTCCAGACTTTCGTCAATGGCCGGAAGTCCTATTGTCAGCGGAATAAACAGTAAATTCATGATTGACTATATTATTTGTTTAATATTATTACTTAAATTATTATCAATTATAGAGAGTGTCTAATAGTGTGTAACGGCAACGGCACAAAGGTGTGCAGTCCTGTTGACCAGCTCTGCCATCCTGAATTTGGCTTCCTCGTATACCTTCTGCCGCTTGGCGTTCTCCAGCCCATAGCCGACACCGGTTTTGTGTATATAGGCTATATCCGCACAGAGTATTTCATTCTGGCGGCTCAGCTCGTCCACCTGATAGCGGAGCTTGCCGTTACTCTTCTGCATACAGTAGAGCAGTCCGTCCGTGATACAGTCCTGCATACGGTTGAACTCGTCCCTGTAGGTGGCATACATCAGGTCAACATTTCTGTCAGCCTCCCTTGCCAGTTCTTCCTTATACAGTTCCTCGATATATTTGCGCTCACTCTCCACTTTTTTGATTTTCTGCCTCTGCGTCTCTTCGGCAGTCAAACGTACCGGCATGATACGTTTCACATCAGACTTGGGTTCCTTGAAACGGACACGGAATCCGGAGTTGAACCAGTCCCATTTCCAGTACATTTCCGCACCTGAGTATTTCTTATGCAGGAAAAAGTAATACCAGTCCGGAGCAAAATCCCACGGACCGTTCTCCATTGACTTCCACTGCTTCTGCTTTTCACTGTCACTGACTATGCTTTGGGCATTGGCAACAGTGACTGTACCTGAAACTGACATGCAGAACCTGTCTCTTATACACATCTGACGCTGCCGACGACTCCTTA
>ENA-OYZQ01000481-OYZQ01000481.1-human-gut-metagenome-genome-assembly--contig:-NODE-481-length-9541-cov-3.326165_pt1 | contig 9541 bp, 9 predicted proteins | sample MGYA00244076_ERZ653476 | MGnify/ENA primary metagenome ERZ653476 (study PRJEB26926, sample SAMN06164996) | human gut metagenome | biome: ENVO:00009003; feature: ENVO:2100002; material: ENVO:00002003... | reverse complement strand
GAGATGTAGCTCCGTCTCGTGGGCTCGGAGATGTGTATAAGAGACAGGTCTATGCCGGAGAAGTATCGGTCCGCGGCATTTATGGGTACGTTTAGGTATGTACAGCATTTTCCGGGATGGCAGAAGGCAGGACGGACAGCCGGATGGAAAGACCGGAATAAAAAGACCGGAACAGATAGTCCGTGACAGAATTGAGACAGAACAGGATATAGAACTATGGACGAGAACAAGATCGTACTCTGCGGCGCCAACGCCTATGAGAAGAAATATTATTTTAACGAAGAACAATTTAAGATGATTCCGGATTCCATCAAGCAGGAGCTGCATGTGATCTGCGTGCTCTTCACCGAGGAAGTGGGCGGTGTCTTTACCATTGCCTTTGAAGAGGATGGAAATGTGGTCATGGAGACCAATGCGGATGATGATGACATCTATTATGATGAGATCTCTTCCGGACTGTTGATCTCTGAGATCCGTAGGAGCAGACAGGAGCTTTTCGAGTCCCTGAGTCTGTATTACCGTGTGTTTATCAAAAAAGAAGATGTATCCGCATTGCTGGATGAGGAGGACGATGAATGATTTTTGTCATTGATGTAGGCAACACGAATATGACCATGGGTGTCTTTCAGGGGAAAAAGATGGAAGCCACCTTCCGGATCATGACGAAGACCCCCAGAACCTCAGATGAATACGGGATCATGATCACCCAGCTGCTAAAAAATAACGGTATCGAAGTGACGGACATCGAGGGAGCCATCATTGCCAGCGTAGTGCCGGATGTGATGCATTCCCTGACCAGTCCCATCATCCGTTATCTCAAGACAAAACCACTGATCGTGGGCCCCGGTGTGAAGAGCGGCATCAAGGTCGCTACCGAGGATCCCCGGGCCATCGGTGCAGACCGTATCGTGGATGCGGTGGCAGCTTATGTGAAATACGGCGGACCGGTGCTGGTACTGGATTTCGGTACGGCGACCACCTATGATCTGATCACGGAGGACGGACGTTTTACTGCAGGAATCACGGCTCCCGGTATCCGGATCAGTTCGGAGGCTCTGTGGAAAGAGACGGCGAAGCTGCCGAATATTGAGATCCGTAAGCCGAAGACCATCCTGGCACAGGAGACCATTACCAGTATGCAGGCAGGACTCATGTACGGTCAGATCGGCCAGACGGAATACATTATCCGCAAGGTAAAGGAAGAGAGCGGGCTTGCGGAGCTGAAGGTCGTGGCCACCGGAGGCTTAGGCCGTGCCATTGCGGACGAGACCGACAGCATTGATATCTATGACAGTTCTCTGACCTTGGATGGACTGCGGATCATCTACGACAAGAACAGACGTTGATAGGGGAATGACATGATAAAGCTGGAAAAAGCAGCAACAAAGATTATGGCAGCCATCGGAACAGCAGTAATGCTGTTCCTGCTGTTTTATTCCTGGAAATATACGAAGAGGCTGGTGGAACCGGAATATTATCTGGATGAAAAAGACAGTATTCTCTGGAATGCTCTTGTCGGCGTAGTGCTGGTGGCGGTATGCGGGGCTCTGTCCGGAGTGATGAAAAAGATCCCGGCGTGGGCACTGCATCTGCTGGCAGTTCTGGGAGCTGTGACAGCAGTGATTCTGGGGATAAGGCTTGCGAGGGCCGCCGGAGCGGAGAGCATTGCGGACCAGTATTATGTGCAAAGAGCAGCTATGGCACTGGCGGACGGTGATGCGGAATGGGTGCTGGCACAGGATTACTATGGTATCTATCCGTTCCAGCTGGGACTGGCGGAGATCTTCGCCTTAATCTTCCGTGTGGCAGGCTCCACGGAACGGCTCGTGATCCAACAGGTACAGGCGGTCTGCGGAGGCATCACGCTGTATGTGGGATTTAGGATCGTGCGGGAACTGTCGGGAAGCCGGGCAGCGGAACTGCTATATCTTGTGGCGGAGCTTTTGTTCCTGCCGGTGTATTGCTATGCTTTGTTTATCTATGGTGAGAGTATCGGAACCTGCAGCGTCCTGTGTGCCATCTGGTGTTACCTGATGGCCAACCGGCCGGAGGGAAAGGTGTGGCAGAAGGGACTGCTGTGGAGTGCCGTCGCGTTGTTCATAGGACTGGCGTATGCGACCAGAAATGTATTGCTGGTGGTATGGATCGCCATGGTCATCATGCAGATCCTGGTGCTGCTTCGCAGTAAAAAATGGCAGGGACTGCCGGCGCTCTGCGTGGTGCTGGCAGTCATGCTGCTGGGGAAAACGACTCTCTGTCACATGGCGGAAGGACAGCTTGACCGGGAATATGGTTCCGGTGCTCCGTATGTTCTGTGGGTTGCCATGGGAATGCAGGAGAATCCCGACGCCCTGAAGGGGCCGGGAACCTACAATGATTATAATCTGGACACTTATCTGCAGGCCGGGTATGACAGCATAGAGGCAGCAGAAGTGGCCAAAGGAGATATCAGGCAGTGTCTGGCAAAATGGCAGGAGGATCCCGTGGCAGCCGTTACGTTTCTCAAGGAGAAACTGCTGATCCAGTGGATCGAGCCTACTTATTGCAGCTTTAACCAGACCAGATACCAGTACCGGCCGCAAGGCTGGGTGGAAGACCTCTATACCGGACAGGCCAATGAAAGAGCACTGGCATTCCTGAACCGTTTTCAGGGAATGGTATATCTGGCGGTTTTCGGATATTATTTGAGGATCCTGCTGGGAAAACTGAAAGGTGTACAGGTACTTCCGGGGATTATTTTTCTGGGCGGCTTTTTCATTACGATCCTCTGGGAGGCCAAGAGCCGTTATGTGTATCCCTATATCGTCATGATCCTTCCCAGCGCGGCATGCAGTATGGAGTATTACGGCCGTCTGCTGGCGGGTGGCATCGGGAGGATCACAGGCGGTATTGCGAGTAGTAGGGAAAGGAAACAGAAACAAAAAGAAATAGGAAGGACAGCATGAAAAAATTACAGATTGGTAATGTGACCCTGGACAACCCGGTGATCCTGGCACCCATGGCGGGAGTATCCGACCTGCCGTTCCGCCTGCTTTGCAGGGAGATGGGAGCGGCGCTGGTGTGCATGGAAATGGTCAGTGCCAAAGCCATATATTATAACAATAAAAATACGGACAGTCTCATGGAGATCCATCCCGAGGAAGTGCCGGCTTCCCTGCAGCTGTTCGGCTCAGATCCCCAGATCCTTGCGGAGATGGCAAAACGGATCGAGGAACGTCCTTTTTCTATACTGGATCTGAATATGGGCTGCCCGGTGCCGAAGGTCGTGAACAACGGCGAAGGCTCCGCGCTGATGAAGGCTCCGAAGCTGGTGGAGCAGATTCTGACGGCACTGGTAAAGGCCATCAACAAACCGGTGACGGTAAAGATCCGCAAGGGCTTTGATGATGACCATGTCAATGCCGTGGAGATCGCGAAGATCGCGGAAGCCTGCGGTGTGGCGGCAGTGGCGGTGCACGGACGGACCAGAGCCCAGTACTACAGCGGACAGGCAGACTGGGATATCATCGCACAGGTGAAGGATGCAGTGAAGATTCCAGTGATCGGCAACGGGGATGTGGACAGCCCGGAAAAAGCAAAAGCCATTCTGGAACAGACCGGCTGCGATGGTGTCATGATCGGCCGGGCGGCAGAAGGAAATCCCTGGATTTTCCGGGAGGTGGTATCCTATCTGGAAAACGGCACGATCCCGGCAAGACCCACGAACCGGGAGAAGCGGGAAATGATCCTGCGCCATGCGGCATTGCAGCTGGAATACAAGGGAGAATACACCGGTGTCCGGGAGATGCGCAAGCACCTGTCCTGGTATACGGTGGGAATGCCCCATTCCGCTCATTTCCGCCAGACCATCAATACCATGGAGAAAATGGACGAACTGATCCGGGGAGTGCAGGAAATCTTTCCGGACGAAGTGTAGTGCGGATTTTGGATACAGCAATGCATTATGAGGCAGACCTTGCATGATATGATGTTGTGCGCGGTGTGGTGCATATAATTGGGATGACTGCATACAATGAAGCATGGACACTATTTTGTATCTCTATCCGGCGCGACGGACAGCGATGTGCGGGACACCGCTGGAGGAAAAAGCGGAACTGCGCCGGGGAAAACTGAAGAAATTTTTGCCCTTCCTGTGGAAAAAGGGAGAAGACCGGCGCCCTGTGGTGACTGTGAGCCGGACGGAATATTTTTTCCCGGACTATCATCTGGTCAGAGTGTCGGTAGCCAGAACGGAAGGTATGGAAGAAAAACAGGCGGAGCTGGCACTCACGGAGCTAAAGCTCCGGGAACAATTACAGGAACTGACAGAGGATCCGGATCACACCTATGTGGTGTGCCGTGAGCCTCTTTCTTTTTATTTCGGAAGGGAATTCCGGGATTATCTGCAACAGGAGTGGATCGAACATCTGCTGCGCTACGGGGAGAGAGCGGGCGGCTATCCGGCGTGGCCGGATCTGGTCCTGCTGGGGAGAAATCCGTATCTGCCTTATGTCGTGCTCCGCTATGCTGCCAGATTGCAGAGCATGAAATGGTATCTTACGGAAAGAGAATACCGGGAGGAGGAAGAGTGGCTGACCGGGGAACTGGAGGATGAGTACGGTCTGATCCCGGAGATCCGGCTGCTTGCGGAAAATGCGGACTACGGACGAGTACGGCTGCAGGGGACGAAACCCTGCGTGGTACTGGATTTTTGCGACAATGAAAAGGTCTACGGCGGCGGACTGGCAGCAGGCAGTATCTGGCTGGATTTTCCGGCATCGGAGGACAAGGAGCACCGGGCCCTGGTACAATGTCCGCAGATCCGTTATTTTTCCATGAAAAAAGAGTGGAAAGACCCTCGAAAAGCCCAGGAATACCTTGACACCATCAGCAAAAATGGGTATAATAACTCGGTTGATTAGGCTAGTATAGTTGCCGGGAGTGTCGGCAGTACAAAATATAGAAAACAGGAAGGTGCGGTATCATGCAGGAAAAGAAAAACATTTTGACCTACGAAGGCCTCAGAAAATATGAGGAAGAGTTACACGATCTGAAGGTGGTAAAGCGTCAGGAAGTAGCCCAGAAGATCAAGGAAGCAAGAGAGCAGGGAGACCTGTCCGAGAATGCTGAGTACGATGCAGCGAAGGATGAGCAGAGAGACATCGAAGCCCGTATCGAAGAACTGGAGAAGATCCTGAAGAACGCAGAAGTCGTTGTAGAGGATGAGGTAGATCTGGACAAGATCAACATCGGATGTATCGTTAAGATTCTGGATGTGGAGTATAGTGAAGAACTGGAGTACAAGATCGTAGGTTCCACCGAGGCCAACAGCTTAAAGGGTAAGATTTCCAACGAAAGCCCCGTAGGTAAGGCACTGATCGGTCATAAGGTCGGCGATACCGTAGAAGTAGAGACACCCGCAGGTGTATTCGCATATAAGATTCTGGAGATCCAGAGAAGTAATGTTGACTAAGTAAGATAGAGTAAGGAGTGGAAAAAAGTGGCAGATACACAGAACACAAAGGTACAGGAACAGGACATTCACCAGCTGTTGAAGGTAAAGCGTGAGAAGCTGGCGAACCTGCAGGAAGCAGGTAAGGATCCTTTTCAGATCACCAAATATGATGTGACCCATCACAGCACCGATATCAAGAACAATTTCGAGGAACTGGAAGGCAAGACCGTCCGCATCGCCGGACGTGTGATGTCCAAACGTGTCATGGGTAAGGCATCCTTCTGTAATGTACAGGATCTGCCCGGCAATATCCAGGTATATGTGGCTAGAGACAGCATCGGTGAAGAGTCCTATGCGGATTTCAAGAAGTACGATGTGGGCGATATCGTAGGTATCGAGGGTGAAGTCTTCAAGACCAAGACCGGCGAGACCTCCATACATGCGGCAAAGGTAACACTGCTGTCCAAGAGCTTACAGATCCTGCCTGAGAAGTTCCACGGCCTGACCAATACCGATATCCGTTATCGTCAGCGTTATACCGACCTGATCATGAATCAGGACGTTAAGGATACTTTCGTAAAGCGTTCCAGAATTATCAGTGCCATCCGCCGTTATCTGGACGGACAGGGCTTCCTGGAGGTAGAGACCCCCATGCTGGTATCCAATGCCGGCGGTGCGGCAGCAAGACCTTTCGAGACCCACTACAATGCACTGGATGAGGACGTAAAGCTGCGTATTTCCCTGGAACTGTATCTGAAGAGACTGATCGTCGGCGGCATGGAGCGTGTCTTCGAGATCGGCCGTGTATTCCGTAACGAAGGTCTGGACACCAGACACAATCCGGAGTTCACTCTGATGGAGTTGTACCAGGCATACACCGACTATTACGGAATGATGGATCTGACCGAGAACATGTTCCGCTATGTGGCACAGGAAGTATGCGGTACCACCGTGATTCCTTATGCAGAAGAGACCATCGACCTGGGCAAGCCTTTCGAGAGACTGACTATGGTAGATGCTGTCAAGAAATACGCAGGCGTTGACTTCGACCAGATTCCCGATACCGCTGCTGCGAAGAAGCTGGCAGACGAGAAGGGTGTACACTACGAAGAGCGTCATGCCAAGGGCGATATCCTGAACCTGTTCTTCGAGGAGTTCGTAGAAGAGCATCTGATCCAGCCCGTATTTATCATGGATCATCCGGTAGAGATCTCTCCTCTGACCAAGAGAAAGCCGGACAAGCCTGATTATGTAGAGCGTTTCGAGCTGTTCATCTACGGACGTGAAATGTGTAATGCTTATTCCGAGTTAAATGACCCCATCGACCAGAGAGAGCGTTTCAAGGCGCAGGAAGCTGCACTGGCAGCAGGCGATGAGGAAGCCAATACGACCGATGAAGATTTCATGAACGCACTGGAGATCGGTATGCCTCCTACCGGCGGTATCGGTTACGGTATCGACCGTCTGGTAATGCTGCTGACCAACTCTCCTGCGATCCGTGATGTTCTGCTCTTCCCGACAATGAAGACCCTGGACCCAAAGAAGGCTGAAAACAAAGCCGAAAAAGCAGCGGTAAATGGTTCTGCAGAGGATGCAACCGTGTCCGCGCCAAGCGTACAGATTGATCTTTCCAAGGTGAAAATCGAGCCGTTGTTTGCAGATGATGTAGACTTTGAGACATTCAGCAAGTCTGATTTCAGAGTGGTTAAGATCGAAGCCTGTGAGGCAGTGCCGAAGTCCAAGAAGCTCCTGAAATTCACACTGAATGACGGAACAGACCGGAAACGCACCATTTTAAGCGGTATTCACGAGTATTACGAGCCGGAAGAGCTGGTTGGGAAGACCTGTGTGGCAATCACAAACCTGCCGCCGAGAAAGATGATGGGTATTGATTCCGAGGGTATGTTGATTTCCGCAGTGTACGAGTATGACGGACGGGAAGGCTTAAATCTTTTGATGCTGGATGACAGTATTCCGGCAGGAGCAAAGCTGTACTAAAGAGGTCATTTACTACAAAAAATCGCGTTACTACAACTTTTCTACAACTTTTGCGTGAGACCCTACGAAACCGGATGAAGCAATATGAAAGGCGGATCTGCTTATAAAATGCAGATTCGCCTTTCTTTTTACATCAGCTTCATGTTCACACTAATGTTTTTTGCCTTCTCCTGCATATTCTCTTGTGTGATATGGGTGTAGATGTCCATTGTAGTAGAGAAATCGGCATGCCCCATGACTTGCTGAATGAATTTAACATCGTTGGTGCTTTCGCAGAGCCGGGTACAGAAGGTGTGCCGCAAGTTGTGAACACTAAAATGAGGGAGCAGATCCGGTTCACGGTCTTCCAGTTCAGCCTGATCCATTTCCTCCATGTTGTAAGTTACGCTGATTCTCTCAATCGCCCGATTGATATTGTGGGCGCTCATGAATGAGCCGGTTCTGTTGCGGAAAACAAAACCGTGAACTCCTCCTAACACCAGTTGATCGTCTGGATACAATGCGTCGATGGTTTCAATCTGGAGGCGAAGCTGCTCGGCCACCTCTGGATAGAGGATAGGGATAATTCGTGTACCGCTCTCAGTTTTGGGAGTGGTAATGTGAAATCCGGCTTTTCCATCAATGACCCGGTAGATTAAGTTGTGGTTGACCGAGATTGTGTTTTCGCTCAAGTTAATATCGCTTTTGGTAATGCCGGTACATTCTGCTACACGCATTCCTGTTCCAAGGAGCACAGTCATGATGGGGAGCCAATGGCTGTATGTAGGGGACTTGGCAATAAAACGCAGGAAATTCTGCTGTTGCGTTTTAGTGAGTGCGATCCGCCGTTTAGGCTTTGGAGCGCTGCCATCCGTTTTGAGCTTGCGGTAAATGCCCTTGCTGGGATTTTTGCGGATGTAATCGTCGTCCACGGCCATTTCAAGCGTAGGGTGAACAATGGTGTTGATGCTCTCCAGTGAGTTGATAGCAAAGCCGTGTTTCAGCAGTTTGGTATAAAACGCGAGAATATCACTTCTGTGGATTTGTGGAAGAGGCATGTTAGCGAAAGGCTCTTCTTTCACATAGAAGTCCCACAGGTAAAGATAATTTGCTCTGGTAGAGGGCTTCAGTTTGATGTTGTTATTCATGTAGACCTTGAACATATCATTCAGGGTAAGCTTCATGGCTTCCTGAGTACGGATGCCATCATCCTTATCTTTGTTGATCTGCTTTTCTTTGACACGAAGACTTGCGAGATCGGAGTCGTAGAGATATTTCTTTTTAGTGCCTAATTTGTAGACATACATATAGCTGCCATCTGCCCGTTGTGTTTCTCCGGGCCGAAGATTTCGTCCTTTGTTGTCTTTTCTCACTTTTGCCATTACTGGTACCTCCTGATTATAAAAGTGTAGTGCGCCTTACAGGCATGGTTATTTAGCCGGAAATATCATAAAGATATTCTTTGATACGCTGGACACTCCATAGGACACGGGTGTTCATGGTAATGCGTGCATTGGCAAGATCCCCAATCTGTACTGCAGTGTGCCTTCCACAGCACAACAGTTTGCAAAGGGTATCGGTATCAACAGCCAAGCACTGCTCCGGCGGTAGGTCATTCGGTTTTCTTTTCTCCATAATCGTCCTCCTTTTTTCGATTACAATGATCCCTTACGATTTGTAGAAGAAGGTTTTCAACAAAAACAATGAAAACGGTCTTGAGGTCAGGAGGTATTGAAATAACAAAAGAACTCTAATGGGGCCATTTCCTACGCCAGAACGGTTCTGCCGTGTATTTCAGGCTGCTGCTGTGCAACACTTCGATTATGGGCGCGCTTCTGTGGTCATCGCACACTGTCCAGAATTCCTGTATAACTCCCCATAGAGGTTATGAACTTGTCAAGGTACTAAAAGAGCGTAGGGATCATCCGGTATTACCAAATGATCCGATACATCCTATAAATAGGCGGGGAAGAAAGAACTTCTGCAAAGAGGAAAGAAAATTTAAAGAAAATCCAAAAATCAATATATAGAATGTTTGAATTGACAAGCACTATATATTGTGTTAGAATTGCAATGTAATTGATTTTTGCTGTCTCTTATACACATCTCCGAGCCCACGAGACGGAGCTA
>ENA-OYZQ01000411-OYZQ01000411.1-human-gut-metagenome-genome-assembly--contig:-NODE-411-length-10417-cov-20.528566_pt1 | contig 10417 bp, 9 predicted proteins | sample MGYA00244076_ERZ653476 | MGnify/ENA primary metagenome ERZ653476 (study PRJEB26926, sample SAMN06164996) | human gut metagenome | biome: ENVO:00009003; feature: ENVO:2100002; material: ENVO:00002003... | reverse complement strand
CATGCACAGCATCCGTGATATAGTCCATGACTGTATCATGCACATTATCACAGGTCGCAGAAACACAGCCTGAGGGCTTATTAAACAGGTAATATTCATACCTTTGATACTTAACTATTCTGCCGTTAACTGATACCTCGTCGGCATCAGTATCTACCTTTGTCTCAGGCTTTGCGGTCACCGCGCCATTTATGGCTATCTGTCCGGTCTTTATAAGTTTTTTTACCTCAGAGCGTGTGCCAAGCCCCATCTCTGATAAAAATTTATCTAATCGAATCATATTGATATTTCTCTCCACATATACTGTAACATGAGTAAAAACAAACTTAAAAAATTACTGTTTATCGCTTTTATACTGCTATTTTGTATTTATTACATATTGTTTCCGGCACAGGTAAGTACGTGCGCTAAAGCAGGCATAATGCTATGGTTCAACCAGATATTTCCGCTTCTATTTATATTTACGATTTTATCTAACCTGATTATCTCAACAAATGTGCTGCAAAACATTCCCCAAAAGCATATCATGCTTTTTACATACATAATAGGCATAATATTTGGATTCCCGATAGGAGCAAAGCTCACAGCAGATTTTTGTTCCAAAGGATACATAGATAAAAATCACAGGGAAATACTGAGTGCACTGGCAAACCATTTCAGCCTTCCCTTTATCATTACCTATGCACTGTCCGAGCAGCTTGGCATATGCAGCCACTTCAGCATTTATCTTGTGTCACTGTATCTGCCATCTGCTATAGGAATGATAGCTATACTTTCGATTAACAAAAACAAAAGCTTAACACAAAAAATTCCGGCTCAAGGATTTAAGCTTAACATGCAAATCGTTGATGCCGGAATAATGAAAGGGTTTGAAACCCTTATAAAACTCTGTGGATATATTGTATTGTTCTCTATAGTCTCACGTATCCCACAGACCATAGCCCAAAAGGCTGACTGCAGCATGCCACTGTCGGCAGACATAATAGGTGCCTTTTTTGAAACCACAAACGGTATCGGCATAGTCTGCGGTCTATGCATCCCACGCACCCTGTCAATAGTGCTATGCATTGCACTTCTGTCATTTGGCGGTGTATCATGCATGGTCCAGACCAAATCAATATTCCGGGATACAGGCTTTAGTCTTTACAGATACATACTGCTTAAGGCAGCCATGAGCATACTCTCATGCCTGTTATGTATTATCCTATTTTGCATCCTCATCTGAATCGGAAATATTGGTGATTTCTATGTCATCATCAGATGTATCTGTATCTGAAGCTGCCTCATTGTCAGACGACTCTGCTCCTGCAGCTTCATCGCCATTCTCTTCCGGTGGGAAAAGCTCAGCTCTATTTGCTGCAACAACATCCTCAAACTGCTGCAGTGAACTTATAAGGCTGTCATATCTGGCCTTTGAAGTCTCAATAGAGCCTGTTAAGATGTCCTCAATGCTCTTAAGCTGGCTGTCCGTATATGCCATGGCACTCATTCTGAGATTATTTGCATCGTTTGTGGCACTGTCAAGTATCTCCTGTGCCTGCTTTGTTGCAATCTGCACTACCTCATTTGCCTGAGCATATGCCTGCTGCATAATCTGATGCTCGCTGACAAGCTCATTTGTCTGAATCTGAGCCTGCGCGATTATCTGATCAGCCTTCGCCTGTGCATCAGCAAGGATAGCCTCCTTATTGCTGATGATCTTCTGATATCTCTTGACCTCCTCAGGGGTCTTTGTACGAAGCTCTGAAAGAAGCTCCTCTAACTGTTCACGATTGACAAGAATCTTGTTTCTTGAAATAGGTGACGGCTTGCAGCCATCAATATAGTCTTCGATTTCTTCAATAATCTGTTCCATTTTACTGCTCATAAATACTGTCTCCTTACCTGGTAATATTGTATTTAGCATAAATTCTATCAATGAACTGTTCAGGTACGAACTTTGATATATCTCCTCCGTATGATGCAAATTCCTTGACAATTGTAGAGCTTAAATATGAATAATTGAGGCTCGAAGTGAGAAAAACCGTCTCTATTTCCGGATTCTGTACTCCGTTAGCCTGTGCAATCTGCAGCTCATACTCAAAATCTGTCACTGCACGCAATCCTCTTATTATGATTGTTGCATTGATTTCCTTCATGTAGTCAACTAAAAGTCCTTCGAAGCACCCTACCCTGACATTTGGTATGTGTGCTGTCATTTCCTTTATCATACTAACACGTTCTTCCAAAGAAAACAACGAGTTTTTTGCACTATTATTGAGTACTCCGACAACCAGCTCGTCAACTATTCTGGCTGAACGCTCTATTATATCCAGATGTCCAAATGTCACCGGATCAAAGCTTCCCGGATAAATTCCTACCTTCATATTGTATCTCCTATGCACGCTTTATGAAAACATGCTTGTTTGTCTTATAAATTTTTTCTTTGACTATCTCATAGCCAAGCTCTGTGAGATAACCAAAATCAGTATCGTTTGAAGCCTCAACCACGATAAGTGTATCATCCTTTAATATATCGCTGTCCGAAAGTGTAATAAGCACTTCCTTTTCAAGCTCCTTATTGTATGGTGGGTCCATAAACACGATATCAAATTTGTATTTGCCCTCAAGCGTACGTACTGCCGTGACAGCATCCGTCATCATGAGTCTTGAGACCTTATCAAACTTTGTAAAATGGATATTGTCCTCAATGCATGAAGCGGCTTTTCTTGAATTCTCCACAAATACAGCATAAGCTGCACCACGGCTTAGTGCTTCAAGTCCTATCTGTCCGCTTCCCGCAAACAAATCTAAAAAATTTGCTCCCGGAACATCAAACTGCATGACATTAAAAAGAGTCTCCTTCGTCTTGTCAGTAGTCGGTCTTGTATCTTTTCCCTCAATAGTCTTTAGAGGGAGGCTTCTCGCCGTTCCTGCTATTATTCTCATACTTTTCTCCCTGTTATAGTCTATTTCTGGTCCTTTAAGACGTCCTTATTCTTTGCAATATAGTCAATAAGTGAAACAACTGTGAGCACAAGTGCCACATAAATGAGGATTGTTCCAAGGATATTTAACCAGCCAAGCTGCAGATTGATATTAAAAATAATAACAATAACCATAAGCATCTGGAAGGTTGTCTTAAACTTGCCCCAGTAGCTTGCTGCAATGACAATTCCATTGTCTGATGCAACGAGTCTGAAGCCGCTTATGATAAACTCTCTTGAAATGATAATAAGCACAACCCATACAGGGATAAGCTTTAAATCAACAAGGCATATCATTGCAGAGCATACAAGCAGCTTGTCTGCAAGCGGATCCATAAACTTGCCGAAATTTGTAACAAGATTGTATTTTCTTGCAATTTTTCCGTCAGCCATATCGGTCAGACTTGCAATGATAAATATCGCAAGCGCTATATAATTTCCGTATCCGTCAAAAAACGGTGAAATAAGGAAAAATACAAAAAACGGAATAAGTATCACTCTTAAGATTGTAAGTTTGTTTGGTAAATTCATTTTACAAGTTCTCCTATCAAATCATATTCATACGCACCGGTCACCATAACCTTACATATATCGCCGGTCATAAGTGTCTCATCAGTGTTGATGAATATATATCCGTCAACATTCGGTGCATCTCTGTATGTACGGCCGATATATGCATTTTCATCAGCCACCTTACCCTCTATGAAAACATATAATTCTTTACCCTTTAGTGTCTCATTTTTATCAAAAATGACCTCTTCCTCAAGCTCCATGACATCTGCCTGCCAGTCAGCCTTTATATCCTCATCTATCTGATCAGGCATTGCAGCTGCTTTTGTGCCCTCCTCCGGGGAATACGTAAATGCTCCCAGACGGTCAAACTCCATATCATTTACAAACTGCATAAGCTCCTCGTGATTATCCTGTGTCTCACCCGGGAAACCGCATATGAGTGTGGTCCTTAATGTGATATCAGGTATTCTCTCACGCAGCATTCTGATACGCTCCATGAGCTCAGCCTTTGTTGTTTTTCTGCCCATGCGTCTTAAAATATCGTCATTGCAGTGCTGGATTGGCATATCCAGATAATGGCATACCTTCTCATCCTTTATCATGGACTCTATAAGCTCATCGTATATCTCCTCAGGATAGCAGTACATGATCCTTATCCAGAACAGCCCTCTTATCTTGTTGAGCTCATCTAAAAGCTTGTGAAGTGACTTCTCACCATACAAATCCACTCCGTAAAGTGTGGTCTCCTGGGCAACAAGTATAAGCTCCTTTGCTCCCTGCTCCACAAGGCTCTTCGCCTGTTCAATCAAATCCTCCATCGGCACACTTCTGTAACGGCCTCTGACAGAAGGAATGACACAGTAGGTGCAGTTTTTATTGCACCCCTCCGCTATCTTAAGGTAAGCGAAATGCCCTCCTGTGGTGACAATACGCTTTGTCTTTATGCTGGGAAGCCCCTCTAAGGTGTGCAGATTGCTGTATCTGTGTTTTTCAAGTGTCTCATGGACAGCTTCAACTATAGTATCATATGAATTGGTGCCAAGTATGGCATCAACCTCTGGGATTTCCTTAAAAATCTCATCCTTGTATCTTTGTGCCAGACAGCCTGTCACAATAAGTGATTTGCATTTGCCTGTCTCCTTATACTGAGCCATCTCGAGAATTGTATTGATACTCTCCTCCTTTGCATCACCTATGAAGCAGCAGCTGTTTACGATAATGATATCAGCCTGCGTCTCATCATCGGTCATCTCAATGCCGTCATTTGCAAGCATGCCTATCATATACTCTGAATCCACAAGGTTTTTATCGCATCCAAGCGAAATAAATAATAATTTCATAGTACCTCTCAAATGTAAGTATTTACAATTAAAGGGAAAGACAAAACAGCCTTTCCCCTCCTAGATTAAGCCTCTTCGCCTTCGTTTAAATCCTCATCATCTGAGACGATTCTGACAGCTCCCGTGTACAGCTCCTCTACAGCAATAGATAATGGCTTATTGCACTTAGGGTGTGCGATAAGTGGTTCTGCACCATCAATAATCTGACGTGCACGCTTTGCTGCAGCAATAACGATAGAATAACGGCTGTTTACTACCGGCTCTTCACCTATCTCTACATTGTTGTTTACTACCTTCATTAACTCTACATACGATGGATGTATCATATTATTTATCTCCTTTCGAAAAGCTTAAAAGCTCTTTTCTCATTTTATTTATAAAATCTATATTTGATGATACAAGATAATCCTGATTCTTTTTTGTGTCGTCAGAGCTGTGGATGATATCATTCACAAGCTCTACACAATCGTCAAGCTTATCATTTACCACTAAATAATCATATTTCTCTATGCCCAAAGACTCCTCATATGCTCTTGAAAGTCTCTGTGCACAGACCGCTTTTGTCTCTGTGCCTCTTCCTACAAGCCGGTCCTTAAGCTCATCTGCACTCGGCGCTGACACAAACATAAGCACCGTATCAGGAAACTGCTTCTTTATCTTTAAAGCTCCCTGGATTTCTATCTCAAGAATCACATTCTTTCCGGCGCTAAGCTGCTCATTGACATATGACTTTGGTGTGCCGTAGTAATGATCTACATACTTGGCATACTCAAGCAGTCCATCTGCCTTTATCATCTGTTCAAATTCTTCCTCTGAGATAAAAAAATACTCTCTGCCATGCTCCTCACCCGGCCTTGGACCTCTGGTCGTGGCTGATACGCTCAGTGCATAATCATCACCATGCTTTGCCATAAGTTCCTTCATGATAGTACCCTTTCCGGAACCCGAAAAGCCTGAAAAAACAACTAATTTTCCTGTGTTACTCATCACAATCTCCTAAAATTACTCAATATTTTGAATCTGTTCCCTGACCTTTTCTATATCAGTTTTAAGACTGATGCCTGTGTCAGAAATCTTAAGATCATTGGACTTTGAAAGGATGGTATTCGCCTCACGGTTCATCTCCTGTGCGAGGAAATCAAGCTTTCTTCCCACACTGCCACCGGCATTTAACGAATCCTTCATGGAAAGGATATGGCTTTTGAGCCTGACTGTCTCCTCATCCACACAGATCTTGTCCGCAAAAATAGTGACCTCCTGGGCTATTCTTGAATCATCAAGCTGATTGTCTGCAAGCAGCTCTCTTAGCTTTTCCTCAAGACGCGCACGGTATTCGACAATAATCTGTGGCGAACGCTCCTCAATGAAATCAACATATGATACCATATTATCGAGCTTTTCGCAAAGGTCTTTTTTAAGATTTTCTCCCTCGCGCACGCGGCTTTCAACAAATGGCTCAAATGCACCGCGAAGAGCCTTCTCAAGACTGCTCCACAGCTCATCCTCATCTACAGGCTGCTCCTCCATCGCAAATACCTCCGGATATCTCGACAACGTGCTCACTCTTATATCATTCTCCAGTCCGAATTCCTCCGCCATCTGATTCAGATACTTAAGATATTCTCCCGCGAGAGCCTTATTATACTGCAATGAGAGATTATTTTCTGTAAAATCCTCATATGTGATATAAATATCGACCTTGCCACGCTCTATGTACTCCTTAAGCAGAGTCCTTATTGCACTCTCGAAGAAATTGAGCTTTTTAGGCATCTTGATATTGACATCCAGATATCTGTGATTTACAGATTTTACCTCAACTGTAATCTTACGGCTTGCATCTGCGTACTCGTATCTGCCAAAGCCGGTCATACTTTTAATCATAATTTTTCCTTTCGCATATGCATAGATGAGTTTATTATATAACTCCTTGAGATTTTCGTCAAATATATTATAATATAAATATTCATGATTATAAATATTCAGCAGCTTAGAATATTTACAGGAAATAAGGAGGAACATCATGGCTTTAGACGGAATAGTCATTTCAAATATAGTTGCAGAGCTAAACAGCACGATACTAAACTCAAAAATCAGTAAAATCGCAGAACCTGAGGCAGATGAGCTGCTTCTTACACTAAAGGGACCAAACGGCTCGTTCAGGCTTTCGATGTCTGCAAGTGCATCGCTTCCATTCATCTACCTGACATCCACAAATAAGGTAAGCCCTCTCACTGCCCCTACATTTTGCATGGTTTTAAGAAAGCATATAGCAAACGGACGCATCACAAAGATTTACCAGCCTGGCATGGAGCGTATCATAAACTTTGAAATCGAGCACTTAAACGAGATGGGCGATCTATGCCACAAGGTGCTTATTATCGAGCTGATGGGCAAATATTCAAACATCATCTTTACCGACTCCGATGGTACGATAATAGACAGTGCCAAGCGTATTCCCGCATCCGTAAGCTCTGTGCGTGAGGTGCTTCCGGGCAGAGCCTACACCATCCCCGCGACACAGGAGGATAAATATAATCCTCTGACTGTAGATTCGAAGCAGTTTGTTGATATTATATCAGCAAAGCCGCTTACTGTTTCAAAGGCTATCTACTCATCCTTTTCCGGCATCAGCCCACTTGTGGCAAATGAACTGGCTCACCGGGCAGGCCTTGACGCGGACTCCCCTGTAGCTGCCTACTCACACGATGAGCTTTTACACTTGGGAAGCAACTTCACATGGATGATGGAGGACATAAAAAATAATCGTTTTACGCCGAATATCGTGCGTGACGGCAATGAACCAAAGGAATTTTCTTCAATAGAGCTGACTCAGTATAGCGATTTAACGGTCACAAAATATGAATCTATATCAGAGGTTTTAGAGTTTTACTACTCTGAGAGAAACACCTATACACGTATACGCCAGAAGTCAGCCGACCTGAGAAAACACGTAAATACCCTCCTGGAGCGAAACCAGAAGAAATATTCCCTGCAGATGAAGCAGCTTAAGGACTCCGAAAAACGCGAAAAGTACAAGGTGTACGGCGAGCTTATCAACGCATTCGGCTACGGACTTACACCGGACGACAAGTTTCTTGAAGCTGCAAACTATTATGATGACAACAAAATCATCAAAATCCCTATCGACAACACAAAAACTCCTGCCGAGAACGCGCAGAAATACTTTGACAAATACGGAAAGATGAAACGTACTGCCGAAGCATTGAACGAACTGATTCTTGAAACAAAAGGTCAGATAGACCATCTCGAATCAATCCAGAATTCACTGGATATCGCCTTAAGCGCAGACGACCTCGTCCAGATAAAGGATGAGCTGATAGAATATGGTTTTATCAAAAAAGGAAAGGGTTCAAAGAAACAGAAGGTAAAGAGCAAACCCTTCCACTATATCTCATCAGACGGCTTTGATATGTATGTTGGCAAAAACAACTACCAGAACGATGAGCTCACCTTCAAACTGGCAACCGGAAACGACTGGTGGTTCCACGCCAAGGGCATGCCCGGCTCACATGTCATTGTAAAAGCTGAAAACAAAGAGCTGCCGGACAGCACCTTTGAGGAGGCCGGCAAGCTCGCAGGCTACTACTCAAAGGGCAAAAATGCCGACAAGGTAGAGATAGACTATCTGCAAAAGAAAAATGTCAAAAAGCCAAACGGTGCCGCAGCCGGCTTTGTCGTGTATTACACAAACTATTCTCTCACGATTCACCCGGACATATCCGATATCAGGCAGATTGAGTAAGCAGATTATACTTATTTCATAACCATTCCAAAACGCTTAAAGTAAAAAGCTGATATACACATGCATAGTCCTGCATGCTATATCAGCTTTTATTTTAGCCATTTAAACTCATCACAGATTCATCCTCTTTAATTGTTCTTTTGCAAATTCATCCATTTTCTTTTTCAGTATTCTGTTTTCCGGTGTACAAAGCGCCGGGTCTGCTTCAAGCACCTCATCCACCATCTCAGATGCTTCCTTTAGCACATCGCTGTCCTGATATACATCCGCAAGTGCAAACGCAAGGTCTCCACTCTGCCTGATTCCAAAGAAATCCCCGGGACCTCTGAGCTTTAAATCCTCACTTGCTATATAAAAGCCATCATTTGATTTATTTAGTATCTCCAGACGTTTTTTTGATTTCTTTGAATTTGACGAATTGATGAAAATGCAATACGACTGTGCATCCCCCCTGCCTACACGGCCTCTTAGCTGATGAAGCTGTGCAAGTCCAAACCTGTCTGCATTTTCTATCATCATGACGGTTGCATTGGGCACATTTACACCAACCTCCACGACTGTTGTGGACACAAGCACCTGCGACTCATTATTTGCAAAGCGCTGCATCACCTCATCCTTTGCCTTGCTCTTCATCCTGCCGTTAAGCACATCTACAGTGATATCCTTTGGCAGTGCCGCTTTAAGCACATTTGCATAGTCTGTGACATTTTCCCCTTCCGAGTTTTCGGTTTCCTCCACAAGAGGGCATATAACATACGCCTGATGGCCGGCTCTCACCTGCTCAGCAATAAAGCTGTAGACCTTTGGCCTGAATGCCGTGCCAACCACACAGTTCTTGATCGGAAGCCTCTTTGCCGGCACCTCATTTATGACAGAGATATCCATATCACCGTATATGATTATTGCTAAAGTACGCGGTATCGGAGTGGCACTCATTACAAGTATATGTGGCTTTCTTCCCTTATCCGAGAAGCTCTCCCTCTGCTTCACTCCAAATCTGTGCTGCTCATCTGTGATAACAAGCGACAGATTGGAAAAATCCGCTTTCTCCTGTATGAGCGCATGAGTGCCTATAATAAGCGCATTTTTCTCGTTTTCAAGGCACGCATAGGCTTCTCTTTTCTGCTTTGCCGTCATTGAGCCGGTAAGAAGCACAACAGGACTGTCAAGTCCAAACTGACTAACCAGTGAGCAAAACGTCTCATAATGCTGGTTTGCAAGCACCTCCGTCGGAGCCATAATAGCAGACTGATAGCCACATTTTGACGCCCACGCCATAAGAAGAAAAGCAACAATCGTCTTTCCTGAGCCCACATCGCCCTGAATAAGCCTCTGCATCACATAAGGACTTTTAATATCCTGCTTTATCTCATCTATTGTCTTCTTCTGCGCGCCTGTCAGCTCATACGGAAGCTTATCAATCAGTCCGTCTATAAAAGCATCATCCGTAAACTCAAACTCATTTTTGTCCTTCTGCTGCTTTTTATTCTGATACCGCATGCCCATGATAAAGAGAAAAAACTCATCAAAAACAAGCCGTCTTCTTGCCTCCACAAGAGCGTCAAAGTCATCAGGGAAATGTATCTGCTTCATGGCATAATTATACTCGCAAAAGCCGTATCTGTGCCTTATATCCTTAGGCAGATAATCTGACAGCAGTGTATCATGTGACAGAGTCTCCTTTATCGTCTTCACTATCAGATTGTTTGTCACACCGCTTGTCACGGAGTACACAGGCTGCAGTGTATCGCGTATAGCCTCGTACTTTTGCACCTCATACACCACAGGCTGCTCCATGACATATCTGCCGCCCTTTGGCTTAATATGTCCGTAAA
>ENA-OYZQ01000393-OYZQ01000393.1-human-gut-metagenome-genome-assembly--contig:-NODE-393-length-10732-cov-14.812962_pt1 | contig 10732 bp, 9 predicted proteins | sample MGYA00244076_ERZ653476 | MGnify/ENA primary metagenome ERZ653476 (study PRJEB26926, sample SAMN06164996) | human gut metagenome | biome: ENVO:00009003; feature: ENVO:2100002; material: ENVO:00002003... | reverse complement strand
CGGCAGCGTCAGATGTGTATAAGAGACAGTTACGGTACAGTACGTGGTGAATGGATTTGGATTCCTGTTTGTGGCAGGATTTACAGCTGCTAATAAGTTGTACGGTGTGCTTGAGATGGCATCGTTATCCTATGGCTATGCCATTACCACGTATGTAGGACAAAACCTCGGTGCCAAAAAATATCGCAGGATCCGAAATGGTGTCCGCAGTGGCGTTTACATGGCACTGATCACATCTATTGTGATATCCGGTGTGATGGTGATTACCGGAAGAAATATCCTGTCACTGTTTGTATCCGGAGAAGCGGGGCAGGTAAAACAGGTATTGGATATTGCATACAAGTATCTGTTTATAATGGCAATATTTCTGTGGGTTTTATATCTTCTGTATGTCTATCGTTCAGCCATTCAGGGACTGGGCAATACACTGATACCGCTTGCCAGCGGTGTTGTGGAATTCTGCATGCGAGTGGGTGTGGCGCTGTTGCTGCCGAAACTGATCGGTGAGGATGGAATTTTTTATGCGGAGATCAGTGCATGGAGCGGAGCGGCGATTTTACTGATCGTCAGTTATGTGGTAATTATACGAAAATATAAAGAATAAGGTTTCCTCTTCTAATTTATCCATTTCATGGTATGATAACAGAAATTCAGCGTTTTCAAAATGACTATACCATACACTTCAGGGGCTTCTTTGACGGCGCTTTATCATTGTATCTCGCGCGGTCACACACAAACTTCCGCTCACATCTGCGCACTTCATTTCCGGCAGTTCTTCTGCTCTCCGTGCGCCTGATGGCAGGTTACATCAAAGAAACTTTCATCTTATTATTTACAATGGCCGGCGCCTGCCTCATCGTCTTCCTGGTTCCCGGACTTTTCGTCCTTTTTCCCGGAATCCTCTGCGGCATCGCCAGCCATCTGATTGAGCCTGGTTTAAAAAAGGCTCTTGCTATTGATTAATCCAGTTCTTTATAGTCAAAACTGCGGAATTCTGCTGTCTGATCGTATCCGGAGTAGTCCACGCATGCCATGCCGACAAATGCTCCGGTGAAGAATCCACCGTATGACTGGAGTACGTAATCATCGGACAATACAGCGGCATCCAGTGTGCCCGGAATCTCTGTATAGTTCTTTCCGTCAAAGGAATACTCGTAGCTGTAAGACTGCTTTCTTACTTTTGTGCGAAGCCATACAAATTCAACATCATCCGGTACCGGAATCGCATCGTCGCGAAGGAACGAACGATATCCGCCACGATTGCACTCTGCTACTTCGATCACGCGGCCATTTTTCTCATTCCATGTAACGAAAGCGAATGACCAGTGCTTATCATTGTAAAAATTTGTCAATCCAGCCATCTGCTGATAGTTGAACGGATTAAATTTCACTTTCACTTCGGCATCAAAGTTAAATGCCTGCCAGCGTTTTGCTACCAACGAAAGCTCATGCTTATTGCAGAGGGATCCTTTTCCGACCAATGTCAGCCTGCCATCCCCTGTCGTACCCATTTCCTCGGTAAATGGTACGCGGAGGGTATTCCACTCATCATGAAGTTTTGGTGTGTCAAATTCATCATGCATCGAATGATCTGCCGGTGCTTCTGTCAAGATTGCATCTTTCGGCGCATCCACAAGCACTTTTCCGCCATGTCCGCCCTCGATACGAGGCCAGCCTTCTTCATCCCAGTATACTTTCTGAATTGCCGTCTCACGGCCAAGCGGACACCAGCCGCGTGGGTCGATCGAACTTTCATTTTCGTGGTTCCACGGTCTTCCACACAAACTTGCATAATACCACTCACCGCCGGGAGTCTCTACGAGAGCACCATGTCCCTGCTTCTGGATCTCAAGTTCCGGCGTATCAAAGTTTGTAATAAACGGATCGCCAGGCTCTGTCTCAAAACTCAACGCATCTAACGTCTTTGAACGAGCTACTACTTCCTGATGTGTCCAAACGGTTCCACCCTGTGCAGCAAACAGATAATAATATCCGTTGATCTTATACAAATGTGGTCCCTCAACCAGTTTGACGTCCGTTCCGGCGTAGATCGTACGTGCTGTCTCCGGTTTTAATTTCATTGTCTCTGTGTCAAATTCTGTCACTGTAATACCGTCAAAAGCATGGTGGTATTCGCGATGATCCCATGTCTGCTGAACAAGGTATTTGCGTCCGTCATCATCATGGAACAACGATGCGTCAAATCCCACACCATTGACACGGATCGGATCCGACCATGGTCCGCGGATATCTTCTGCCGTCGTCAGATAATTGATCATATCTTTGAACGGTCCTTCGGTTACTTTTACATCCGTATAAATCAGCCAGAATTTTCCATCTGCATAGGAAAGATCAGGCGCCCAGATACCTCCCGATGACGGATTTCCTTTCATATCAAGCAATGTCGTCGTGGACAATGCGGATGGAAGAAGATTCCAATGTACTAAATCTTTTGACTCGTGCAGACGAACTCCCGGAAACCACTCAAACGTAGAGTTCGCAATGTAATATGTATCATCCACACGGATAATGGATGGATCTGCATTAAATCCCGGCAAAACCGGATTTTTAATCTGCAACATAACTGTATGCCTCCTTACTGTTAATCTATCTCTATCATACAGGAAAATGGGGGATTTGCAATGGGAAAAAGAAGAATTTATACATGTTCTGATAAAATTTTATGCGGTCTTGGAAGAATGTATGCCGGTGGAGGAGAACTTACGGAAAAGATTCCGCAACCGGATGATTTCGATTAATCTTCTCAAACTCCCTTCCTCCCAGGGTATTGTGGGTGAGAAGTCTTTTGTTGCTTCCCGCTGATGCATTTTTCCGGTATTGTCCAGGGGTACAGCCGTTATGCTGACGGAACTGTCTGCAGAAATGCTCTACATTATTATAACCACATTGCTCGGAAATGTCGCGGATGGAGTATTCGCTGTACTCTAATAAATCCTGTGCACGGCGCAGACGTCCTTCGATGACATTGTCCATGCAGGAGGAGCCAAATTTGCGGTGATAGAGAGTCTGAAGATGACTGGGACTTAAGTGAAGCTTCGCAGCCATCATGTTTATATTCCATGGAAGCTGAGGATTATTGTAGATCATCTTATGCAATGCAATCAGCTCATGATCGTGAATACCCGGGGTCTCATTCTGGATTCCTTCTCTTAATTTGGAGAACAGAACCCGCAGCAGGTGAGTAATGTTTGATTCGCTTTCAGAGGAGAAAAAGGCGGACTCCCAAGTTAGTAATTTAAAAAGCTGATGACAGTATTCCGGATCGGTTACGGGAAATGGGGTGTTTGTTAAGGGAAACAGCTTCACGAAGGAGTGATCGGAACGAAAACGAATCCAGTCATTCCGGTATTCTTCACCGGCAGCACGGTAATAAATCCTGCTTCCTGGTGTATACAAAATAGCAGAATTGGCGGCTGTCCGCATTAGTCTTCCGTCTATGAGCAGCTCCGAGGGAGAGTCGAAAAGAAGCAGAAGATAGCCTGTAAAGCCATTCGGAACATCATATATAAAATCTGAGGGGTGAACGGCACTGTAGCCGACAAATTCAATTTCAGTCATCTGGAATCTCCGTTCTGATACATCAGAGGATATATCAATTTTCTTATAGTATAAATCATTGGAAATTTTAAATCAATGCGATAGTATCAGATTAATATGGCAATCGTCATCACAGAGCTGCGGATCGTGCAGCGGTCAGACATCTGATGCGTGACTGCATAGGAACATGATTTAGAAGAGGAAGTTATTCAATGGCTCATTGAAGTATGGAACGAGCCCAATCTTTGCGGCTTCTGGGAAAATGCGGATATGCAGGAATATTTTAAGCTGTTCCATAGAACCTTTGATGCCATAAAGGAAGTGAATCCGGATCGAGGATATGACTATGATCGTGTGGTCAGCTTGAAGGCTTAAACTAGCACCCGGTAATTTGCTTTATGAAACAATGTACATGGATTAGGCTTGCAAAGGAGGATATCAAAGTGAAAAAACAAGCGTTTAACCCGTATTTACCGTCCTGGGAGTATATTCCGGACGGAGAACCTTATGTTTTTGGCGATCGCGTATATGTTTACGGATCCCATGATTACTTTAACGGATATGTTTTCTGCATGGGAGACTATGTGTGCTGGTCAGCTCCGGTCGATGACCTGGGCAACTGGAGATATGAGGGTGTGATTTATCCGAAGACAGCCGATCCGCTGAACCCGGAAGGCAAAATGTGTCTGTATGCCCCGGATGTTACGGTGGGACCGGACGGAAGGTACTATCTTTATTACGTGTTGGACAAGGTTTCGGTAGTTTCAGTTGCTGTATGTGATACTCCGGCAGGAAAGCTCCGGTGTTTGTGGCTCCCGGCTGTGAATATGGTGTCGGTACCGGATTTGAGGGACATGAGTTTTTTGAGGCACCTTCCATCCGTAAAGTAGGTGACACCTATTATTTTGTCTATTCATCCATATTAATGCACGAATTATGTTATGCCACCAGTAAGAATCCTACCAGGGACTTTGTCTATGGCGGAGTTATTGTCAGCAATTGTGATCTGCACATCGATACCTACAAGCCGGCAGATATGCCAACAGCTTACGGTGCCAATAATCACGGAAGTATTGTGCAGATCGGAGAGGACTGGTACATTTTTTATCACAGGCATACCAATAATACCTGGTACAGCAGACAGGGATGTGCTGAAAAGCTGCAAATTATGCAGGACGGCAGTATTCCACAGGTAGAAATTACCTCCTGCGGTTTAAATGGAGGTCCGCTTGAGGGTAAAGGCGAATACCCCGCTTATCTTGCATGCAATCTGTTTACCGATACCCCATCAGTTTATGTGGGCGAAGGGAATTTTCCACGAGTAATGCAGGACGGCAGGGATGGAGACGAAGAAGTTGGATATATTGCCAATATTACAGATTCAACTACCATCGGCTTCAAATATTTTGACTGCCATGATATTCGTGAAATCAGTATTTGGACCCGGGGCTATGCAGATGGCACTTTTGAAGTAAAGACAGCATGGGATGGAGAGGTACTGGCGTCATTAGAGGTTCAATATACCAATGTCTGGGAAAAGTATACCGCACCGGTTACGATTCCGGATGGAATACAGGCGCTTTACCTGACCTATCGCGGTAACGGAAATGCTTCGAAACAGAAGCTTCGAAGATTCCGTTTTACCGGAGGGTTATATACAGTAGGAGGATGGCATCCATGTAAAAACCGTATCCGGATGGCTGGATGAGTTTTGCAACGGAGAAGGCTTATGCCGCTGGGTAAAGGACAACAATATTTCGGAGACAGAAATACCGGCATGGTATACACACAATGCAAAGATGGAACTGGAACTGACGGATACCCTGAATGAACATCGGGACGCAGCTCTGCGTATACAGTTTGAAAAGGACGGATCTCTGACTAATACCGGTTACTGCGGTATATCCGTAAAGGCTGGAGAAAGTTACTCTTTGTATTTATTTGCAAAAGCAAAGGAAGAAATAGGACTGGACGTAGCGATCGAATACCAGGGAAAAGTACTGACTGGAAACAGTCTGGTGGTTTCCGGTCAGGAGTATACAAGATATGACATGAAGCTGACAGCAGCTGATGATTGTCACGAGGCACAGCTTACTATTTCCTGCAAAGAAGGCGGAGAGATTCTGCTGGGATTTATTTCACTAATGCCTGACAATACCTACATGGGGCATGGACTCAGAACAGATCTTGTAGAAAAGCTTAAGGGAATGAGTCCAAAGTTTATGCGTTTTCCCGGAGGATGTATTGTGGAAGGAACGACACCGTCCACAGCGATGAGATTTCGGGATACGGTAGGTCCGGCATGGGAAAGACCCAGTAAGCTGTTTTTATGGCATTACAGAAGTACATTAGGACTTGGCTTTCATGAATATCTGCAGCTTTGCGAGGATCTGGGGATGGAGCCCATGTATGTATGTAACTGCGGAATGACCTGTCAGGGAAGAAAGAGTGTCCTTCTGGAAGGAGAGGCTCTTGATGAAATGGTACAGGATACACTGGATGCCATTGAATATGCTATCGGCTCTAAGGAAAGCAAATGGGGAAGGCTTCGTGCTTCTATGGGGCATCCGGAACCCTTTAAAATGACCTATCTGGAAATTGGTAATGAAAACTGGGGTCCGGATTATGAAAAGCGATACAACATGATTTATAAGAAGGTAAAGGAACTGTATCCCCAGATTAAAACCATAGCCAATGAGCATGTAGAGAAAAATGGTTGTCCTGCCGAGTGCGTGGATGAACATTTTTACAATACAACAGAGTTCTTTGCAGAACGTGTAAATTATTATGATGACTACGATCGTAAGGGACCAAAAATCTTTGTAGGAGAGGTGGCTGTAAACGAAGGCAACTATATGGGACAGTTGTATGCGGCTTTGGGAGAAGCGGCTTTCCTTATTGGTATTGAGAAAAATCAGGATATCGTAACATTGGCCTCTTATGCTCCATTATTTGAAAATGTAAATTACAGAGCGTGGTATCCTAATCTGATTCGTTTCAATAATCATCAGAGCATTGGAATTCCTACTTATTATGTCTGGAAAATGTTCGGTCAAAATCGCGGAGAATATGTGGTGCGATCCGAAGATGAGGGAGGACAATGTTCACTGGAAGAGTTTGGCTTTATGCATGACAACAAGCTGACTGAGGACTTTGCTATTTCAGTAAAACCGGGAGAATATCACCGCTTTGGATATGAAACGGACGGAAAACAGATTCGCCTGTATGTTGATGGTGAGCTTCAGAAGGAAATTTCGATTCCCTACGGATCTGCTTTTGTTTCGGTAGTAACTGACACCAAGGACGAAATCATTATTAAGGCTGTTAATTTTGCAGGAGATGTGGATCCGGTTTCCATTACACTGGACTGTCAGGTACAGAGCGACTATACCGTAACACTTCTTAGCGGTGAAAAAGGGGATGAAAACAGCTTTGAAGAGCCGGAGAAGGTGAAGAATATTACCGTGAATATGCATGGCGCTTCCTCAGAGTTCGTATACGAGGCACCGCCATATTCTGTCAGTGTTTTGCGATTGAAGAAGTGCGAAGCGTTTTAGAGGTTGATGCTGAACAGAAGATAAGAGCATGATCACTATCGGTGTCAATATGACCGATACGACAAAAAACTGGAGAATCCGTCATGGAGCTTTTGACAGAGATACTTCGATTGCGATTCCTGTAATATTGGCAACAATGTTAAAGAACAAAGATTATGAAGTGGATTTTTCATTGCCGTGGGGATTACCGCATAGCGGAGATTATGATCTGGAAGAATTGTTTGCATGGATCGATAAGCTTGCCAAATAATGGAACAGCCGAATTACGTGTTACAGTTTAAAGAAGGCAGCTATGTGCCAAAGCATGAATCAATATTAAGAAATAATTTTCTCGGCATATGTTATGTTGGGAGAAGAGTTCAATCTTTTGCTTCGATGTACCTTTATGTGTATTAATAAGCATGGAGAGAGATATAGTTTCTCTCTTCTGCATAGTTCCGTAATGAGTGCTGCTTGACAGTCTCCTTCAAGTTCGCTATAATGATAAACGCAAAATTTTAGTGGACTTTTCCGGATTCGGTCATCTTTTTGCCACACAGCTATCTTGTGATAGTTGTGTGGCTTTTTTGTTGCTTGTAACTCGGAAGTATTAGCAGAATGGAGGACTATAATGTTCGGACAATTTGTGGAGAAGAGGGAAAGCATGCAGACAAATAACAAAATGGCGGTTGCGCCCGTTGGAAAACTCATCTGGCAAATGTCGATACCGCCGCTGATTTCTATGTTTCTGCAATATTCCTATAATCTGATAGACAGCGCGTTTGTAGCGCGGCTGAGTGAAAATGCTTTGACGGCGGTTTCCCTGTCGTTTCCCATTACAACTTTGATGAATGCGACATCTATCTGGATCGGCGTTGGCGTGAATGTACTGATTGCAGGGTATCTGGGACAGAGAAAGCAGAATGAGGCAAATACTACCGTCACACATGGATTGTTACTGGCCTTTGGAATTGGTGCTTTGCTCAATCTTCTGTCATTACTGATTATGAAACCCTATTTTAGGGCATTCACCAATAACGAAGAAATTTATCAGTTGAGTCTTGCTTATATGAGCGTATGTTCGTTCATGCAAATTCCCAACATGGTGCATATCGCAATCCAGAAGATGATACAGGCTACTGGGAACATGATTGCTCCTATGTGGTTCCAGATTGCAGGAGTGGTCGTTAATTTTGTATTTGACCCACTCCTAATTTTTGGTATTGGTGTTTTTCCAGCTATGGGGATCCGTGGCGCTGCGTTGGCTACTGTTGCGGGCTATTTGTTATCCATGATTTTGGCATTTGCCTTGCTGCTGGGCAAAAAGCAGAAAGTGCGGATAAAGATCAAAGAATTTCATATACAAAAGTGGATGATTGCCCGTATATTCGCCCTTGGCTTACCATCTTTCATTATGAATGCCCTCAGTTCGTTTATGGTGACATTCGTCAATCTGTTTCTGGTGGCGTATTCCGATACGGCGATTGCATTCTTCGGTGCGTATTTTAAGGTGCAGCAGCTGATCGTTATGACAGTAAACGGCTTGATTCAGGGCTGTTTGCCTATTATGCGGTTTAACTACGGTGCGGGAAACAGAGATAGGCTGCACTCCGCTTTCCGATACGGAACCGCTTTGGTCTCCGGTATGATGATACTGGGAACATTGACCGTCAATTTCTTTCCGGCGCAGCTTTTGGAATTATTTACAGCGTCAAAAGCCATGCGCTCCTTTGGCATATCCGCCATGCGAATTATGGCGGCAAGCTATCTGTTTTGCGGTCTCTCTACCATGATTTCCACCTATTTTCAGGCGACAGAAAAAGTAGGTTCCAGCATAGCGATTCAATTATGCAGACAACTGCTTTTCCTTGTTCCGGCCTTATGGTGTCTGGACAAATTATTCCAACTGAACGGAATCTGGTTTGCATTTCCTGTTGCGGAAACCGCCACTATGCTCATTGCTCTCATAATAATGGCATGGTATCGCCACAAAAATATCTTATAACATGTTCCAAGGAGGAGAAATGATGAACGATACTTTTATGAAAGAAAAACCGGTATTGCCGCTGATTTTATCCATGGCCATGCCTATGGTTTTATCAATGCTGGTTAATTCTCTATACAACATTATCGACAGCTTTTTCGTCGCGCAGATCAGCGAGGAAGCTATGACGGCATTATCACTGGTTTACCCGGTTCAAAATTTTATCAATGCTGTTGGAATTGGATTTGGCGTTGGAATCAACGCAGTGATCGCCTTCTATCTAGGCGCTGGAGATAACAAAAAAGCAGATCAAGCTGCCACGCAGGGACTTGTGCTTGCCATGATTCACGGCGTTGTTTTGACAGTCTGCGGTATTACAATGATGCCGGCTTTTTTAGGAATGTTCACTTCATCCAAGACAGTGATTGAACTTGGCGTCCACTATTCTGTTATTGCGTTCTCTTTTACATTGATTATAGTTGTTGGTGTTACATTCGAGAAAATATTCCAAGCTGTAGGAAACATGAAAACAACTATGATCAGCCTGATGTGTGGGTGTATAATAAACATTGTCTTAGACCCCGTTCTGATTTTTGGCTATGGTCCATTCCCTGAAATGGGAATCGAAGGCGCCGCGCTGGCAACCGGCATCGGGCAGACCTTGACGCTTGCGATTTATCTGGTCGTTTATTTTGTGCGGCCAATTCGCGTGCATATCTGCAGGCAGTACATTTTGCTCAGCAAAAAGATGGTAATAAAGCTGTACTCCATCGGCATTCCCGCAACCTTGAATCTTGCGCTCCCATCTCTTTTGATTTCGGCGCTCAATGCTATTTTGGCCGCATATTCCGAGGTGTATATTCTTGTTTTGGGAATATATTACAAATTGCAGACATTCATCTATCTTCCGGCTAATGGCATTGTTCAGGGGATGCGCCCCTTGATCGGCTATAACTACGGTGCGGGGGAGAACAAAAGAGTCAGCCAGATTTATAAAATTATCTTGTGCATGAGCGGTATCATTATGGTGCTTGGAACAGTGATATGTCTGCTAATCCCCGGCCAGCTTATGGGGCTGTTTACCCACACAGAAGCGACAATCCAGACCGGGAAAACAGCCCTGCGTATCATCGGCGCCGGTTTTATTGTCTCGGCGGTTTCCGTTACATCTTCCGGCGCACTGGAGGGACTTGGAAAAGGCATTCCTTCATTACTGATTTCACTTTGCCGGTATGTTGTGGTTATCATCCCAACTGCGTTTTTTCTCAGCAGGCTTTTCGGAGCAGTTGGCGTCTGGAATGCGTTTTGGATCACGGAAGCGATTACAGCAATCATTTCTATTTGTGTTTACTACAAGGCAATATCACAAAGCCAGCGGAGCCAGTCAACAGTAAAATGAACGTTGCTTTCCCCCCATTGGTGAAAATATCTTTTTTTGATACTGTAATAAAAAGAACATGTAACTATTGAATATGGGCATGAAAATAATATATTTATTCCGCAATTGAAATAATAAAATAAGATAGTATAATGGAACAGAAAGGAAGGACAAAATGATTTTGAAAGCCTGGAGGTGTTAAAATGGTAAAAATTATATCTGACAGTACATGTGATCTGTCACAGGAAGTTTTAGAAAGATACGATATAGATATTA
>ENA-OYZQ01000370-OYZQ01000370.1-human-gut-metagenome-genome-assembly--contig:-NODE-370-length-11136-cov-5.129140_pt1 | contig 11136 bp, 10 predicted proteins | sample MGYA00244076_ERZ653476 | MGnify/ENA primary metagenome ERZ653476 (study PRJEB26926, sample SAMN06164996) | human gut metagenome | biome: ENVO:00009003; feature: ENVO:2100002; material: ENVO:00002003... | reverse complement strand
AGATGTAGCTCCGTCTCGTGGGCTCGGAGATGTGTATAAGAGACAGGAACAGGAAGAAGCAGATGATGTGGGCGGTGATAACGTCCATCTTTATGCCGTCCACAAAGCTGAACACGACTACCAGCGTCAGGGGGATCAGGGGGAAGACGCCGTAGAAGGCGGGCACGCCGAGGTCAGAGATCTTCATGTCCTCCTTGGCTTCTTCAGGGATCACCAGACCGCCGAACTCCTTCTTATCCATATACTGGAACCAGATGCCCATGAAAATGCCGACGCAGACGATGATCACCGGTCCAATGATCAGCTCGTAGTTGGTAAACCAATCCATAGGGGTGCAGTTTAGGATCTCGGTGGCGGCAAAGATGCCGGTGGAGTCGTTGGGGCCAAGGTCCATGCCGCCGATGGCCACGCAGGCAGCCGCCGCGCTGAGTTTGCTGACGCCCATCCGGGTCAGGATGGGGAACATGGTAGCCATAAACAGCAGGCCAAGGGCGATCTGGCTGGTGATAAAAATCTTTAGCACAGCGCCGATCATGTAAACCAGAGCCAGCACGATGTAGGGGCTCTTAATGGGTTTCAGCAGTTTGCTGGCGCCAAGGGCCAGCACATCAGCCGCTTTGGTGTGGTTCATCAGCATGACGTAGCCGCCGATCATCATCAGGCGGATACCGGTGCCGGAAATGGTGCTGACAAATTTGGCGCGGATCACATCAAAAATGTCCAGCCATACATTGCCGGTGGTGGAGTCACCCAGCACAGATTGGCCGGTGACGATGGTAGCGGCAGCCAGACCGATGACGCCCAAAAACAGGAAGGTCAACCGAGTATCGACCTTTTTCAGGATCATGGTTACGGCAGCGACAACCAAGAGCGCTGTGAGAATCACGTACAGAATGTCCATAGTCTCTCCTCCAAAATATAATTCATCATATGACGCTCGTCATATGTCTTATGTGTAAAGCTTAACAGATTGTTTACGATTTTACAAGATGGAACCTTTCATAAACTGAAGCGGCCTTTTTTGTCGAAAAGTCACAATCAATATCATACGTATGACGTTCTATGTTCAGCGTTGACATTTGCCTGCGAACCATTTATACTATATTTAAAGACTTTTTATAGGGATCTCACATAAATTCCCGCACCAAATTCAATCCTGGAAAGGATCAGAGAACGGAGCCATTACCCATGTCTTCTAATAAAACGCTCTCTGCCATCGTGGCAAACAAAATTGAAAATCAGATTATCTGCGGCAACTGGCAGGTCGGCAGTCAGATCCCCCCAGAGCAGGAGCTGATGCAGACCTTTGACGTCAGCCGCATCACCATCCGGGAAGCAATCAAAACGCTGGTGTCTCGGGACGTTCTGGAAATCCGCCGTGGCTGCGGCACTTTTGTCAGCGCCGTGCCGGGCCTGTCTGACGATCCTTTGGGGCTACGCTTTATCGCCAGTGATGATTTGAACACCTATCTGTTTGAGGCTCGACAGATCCTGGAGCCTTCTGTTTGTCGTCTTGCCGCCCAGCGTGGCGATGCGGAAGAGCTGGTGCTCCTGAAGCAGTTAGCCGAGGATATCGACGAGCTGGATGCGCAGCTGCAGGGAAAGAAAACCACCCCGGAGGTGATCCAGGCCATCACCGCCAAGGACATTGCCTTCCACACCTTCCTGTGCCGCATGAGCAAAAACCCCGTCTTTGAGCGGATGCTTCCGGTGATTATCAAATCGGTGCGGGCTTCTTACAGCCTGCTGGTTCCCCGTCTGTCTAACGGTCCCCGGGTGTCCATTCACGGAGAGATCTACAAAGCGGTGGCAGCCCACGACGGGGACGAAGCCTACCGACTGATGGTCGCTCACTTGAGCAACAGTCGTCAGGGCTTTGACCAGAAGGTGAAAAAAGAGCGCAATGCCAAAGGTGGAAAAACGGAACTGCCTCAAAAGCAATAAATAATAGAAATAGAAGGCATTTCGTGCAGTATGAAAAATCACAACGAGCAAAGCGGGCAGAACGGGCCAGACTGCGCTGCAGCGACTCATAACACGCAGGCCAAAGATTCAGAGATAAAAAGCAGGGCGTACCCCTTCGTTGAGGGATATGCCCTGTTTTTTGCTACAGCCTTAAAAATGCAACATACAGAACATCAATATCGCAGCAATTTGGTTGACCACCTAAATTACGGGTGGTCAATTATGCTATACTGGCATAGAAATCAATCAAAATATATCGTTGTTTAGCTAAATAATATAGTTTTGACGAAAGAAGTCTGACCATTTTACTTGAAGATCAAAAAGAAAGAGGAGGCTGTTTGCAGATCAGCGACAAAAGAAACCACCAAAATCACATGGCTGATCCTTGCGTTTATGACATTCTCAACCGTATGGGGATTCGGCAGTGTCACAAATGACTTTGTGTACTTCAATGGTCCGCAGATCATCTTCAGCTGGATCCAGATGTTTGCGCGTTACTTTGTTCCTTATGCCCTGATGGTCGGCGAGCTGGATTTTACGGTCAAGAGTGAGGGCAGCGTTAGCTCATGGCTGCACTAGACCACCAATGTAAAGCTGGCCTATTATGCAGGCTGGACCTACTGGGCCTGCCACATCACCTATATTGCCAGCAAAGGCAGCGGCTTTTTGAAAGCCTTGAGCTGGGCGATCTTCCGCAATGCGGAAAGTTACGATTCTGTCCCCACCCTGTACATCCAACTGGCGACCTTCTGCATCCTGCTGCTGGGCTGCTACATTGCTAGCCTTGGTCTGAATCCGCTGAAAAAGCTGCTGACCGCTGCCGGTACCTGCACCTTTGTCGTGTCACTGCTGTACATTGTTATGATGTTTGCAGTGCCTGTCATTAACTCCAAGGCAGAGTAATGATCCACCTCTCCACCCAGCACAAGCTGTGCGTACTCCAACGGCTTATTGTAGAGCAGCCAGTCCAGTTCCGCCCGTTGTACCGGGGTGTTTCCGTATTCGTCCTCCACAGCGGTGCAGTCGATGGCAACGGTGGTGCTACCCTCGAACCGGGCTTCTACTCGATTGGTGTCCATATTGAAGCGGCAGGAAAGCAGTTTGTTCATGGTGAGCCTCATTTTTCTATCAAATGGTGTCTATTCGGATGTCCTAAACCCTGCCATAGAACCGATGTGTCATGTAAGATTGTTGTTTGGATAAAAATGGAAAATTTTGTACAATAAATACCGTTGAAATCCAGCTTTTGGGGCTGTGCGAAACAGCCTGTTTTGCCGGGCTGATTTTGGCGCTGCACACTTTTGCACATTTTCTGCACATCGCAAGGATGGATAACAGGTGCAAAGACGTGCAAGCAATGCAAAGAATGCAACAGAATAACAACGGTAAAATAACGGCAATTCGATTAAAACTACGATTTAACGTTGAATGATGAAATGGACAAAATGTGCCATTCGGTTCCTACGAATCAGTAGGCCGGGGGTTCGAGTCCCTTCCATCGCACCAAGAAAAACCAGAACACGTTTGTGTTCTGGTTTTTCTTTTTGTCAGCACGATGGAAGGGGCTCGAACAGGGCGGCGGCGCGCAGCGCCGCAAGCAATCAGCCCAGTGCAACAACGACGACCGCAGCCTGCGGCTGAAACAGGGAGGAGTTGTTGGGGCCGCGTTCTGATTTTTCAAAGCCCTGCCAAGGGGCTGCGGAAAAATCAGCTAACGCAACCCGTTGCTGTTGCTTAGCCCGCGGGTTCCAACGCGTAGGAATGTCTACCGTGGAAGCTGTAAATCGAAAGATTTCATGGCTTTTTTGTTTTGTGAGCCATGGGTGCGCGGTTGCGGAAAGAGTGAGACTTATCCCCAGAAGATTCAAGACGGAAAAGATGGAATTTCATATTGACAAGACATCAAGACAAGTATATAATCGAACATGGAAACAACAAGGCATCACGGCGAAAAGCGTTCGAATGCCGCTTTGGATAGAAACAGGTTAAGGAGATATTCAATGACTCAGAGACAAAAAGGTGCTCTTTATATGATCTTGTCTGCATTGTGCTTTGCATCCATGCAGGTGGTGGTGCGGCTGAGCCGCGAGATCCCCACGATGGAGCAGATCTTCATGCGGAATTCGTTTGTGCTGATCGTTTCGGCGATCATCATTCTGCGCAAAAAGGGCTCGCTGTTCGGCCCGGCCAAGTATCAGCCCTATCTGTTCGGGCGGTCGTTCTTTGGCTTTCTGGGGCTGATCACCCTGTTTTATGCCTCCAGCCATGCGGCGCAGGGCGATGTGACGATCCTGAACAAAACTTCCCCTATCTGGGTCACCATTCTGGCCGTCATCTTTATGAAAGAAAAGCTGCCCAAGATCCAGATCCCGGCGCTGGCACTTTCCATGGTGGGTGCCTTTATCGTGTTCCGCCCCAGCTTTGAGTCCAACCCCTTCCCGCTGGTGGTGGCATTTCTGTCGGCCGTGACCTCCGGTGTCGCCTACACCTTTCTCTCCTTCTTTAAGGGCAAGGTGGACGGCCTGACGGTCATGATGCACTTTTCCACCTTCAGCGCCATTGCTTCTATCCCCTTTATGCTGAAGGATTTTGTGGTGCCCAGCTTCAAGCAGGCGGTACTGCTGCTGCTCATTGGCGTGTTCGGCTCTTTGGGACAGGCCTTTATCACCTATGCCTATCGCTTTGCTCCGGCCTCAGAGATCAGCATTTACAACTACTCCGGCATCATCTTCAGCATGATCCTGGGCTTCTTTATTTTGGGCGAGCCGGTAAAATTTACCTCTGTGATCGGCGGCGCACTGGTGGCAGCCGCTTCTGTTATGGTCTATGTTTATAACAACCGCAGCAATAAGAAGGCAGGTGACGAAACTACGAAATAATCATTGCCCCCAAAGCAAAAGTATGCTATGATACAAATGAATAGCATACAGAACTCTTTCTCGTTGTTTGGCAACTTATCAACCTGAGAAACCAAAAAACGAACGGAGAGTTTTACTATGTGGACGAAAAAAGAAAGATTTGAAGCAGTTCTGAACCATGAGTTGGCAGACCGTCCGCCGGTATCGGCGTGGCGTCATTTCACCGAGAACGAGCACAGCGGCGCGGACCTCTTTGTAGAAACGATGCTGAAATGGCAGAACACCTACGACTGGGACTATGTCAAGCTGCAGCCGCGTGCTTCCTATTATGAGGAGGCATGGGGCGGTCAGTTCGACTACAACGATTACGAGGGTGTTTTGCCCAAGGTAGTAAAGGGCCCCATTAGCGGTGTGGCGGATCTGGAAAAGATCACGGTGCTGCCGGGCGATCAGGGTGTGTTTGCAGAGCAGATCGAGGTCATTCAGAAGATGAAGGCTGGTCTGAACGAGGACATCCCCATGTTCCAGACTATGATGTGCCCCACCAGCGTCCTGCAGAAGCTGTGCGCCGTCAACCCCATTGGCCGTTACCGCGCCGCAAGCCGTAACGACCTGATGATGACCCTGATGCACGAGCAGCCGGAGCTGATCCACAAGACCCTGCAGAACATCACCGATACGATGGCCGATTATTCTAAGCACCTCATCGAGGATGCAGGTCTGTACGGTGTGTTCTACGGTGCCACTGGTCTGTCCCGTTCCACCTACATGACCAAGGAGGAGTGGGAAGAGTTTGTCAAACCCTATGATCTGCAGATGATGGAGGCGCTGAAGCCCTGCAAGATTATGGTCCATGCCTGCGGCCTTGAGGTGAACCCGGAGTATTTTGCGCACTACCCCATCGACATCCTGCACTGGCCCGAGAGCGCTACCGGCAACCCCAAGCTGGACACCGCACCCCAGTGGCTGGACAAGTCCATTACTCCGATGGGCGGCTGTGACGAGCGGCTGTTCGGTCAGCACAAGGCCGAGGAGATCGCTGCGCTGACCCGCGATACCCTGAAGCGGATGAAGGACATCCCCTTTGTGCTGGCACCGGACTGCTCGCTGGCCACCAATACCTATGATGAGGAGCTGCGCGCCTTTATCGAGGCCGCACATTCCAACGATTGATCTTCTTTTTTCACTTCCTCCTGTCTGTATGCTGACCGATTGCATGAATAGAGAGTTTTGTCTGTCTGCAAGCTGTGAAAGAGCGGACAGGAGATGGGAAGAGAGGAAAGATTATGGCGGACGAGAACTACTCCTATGCGCCCAAATACGTTCAGATCCAGAACTATATCCTGCAAAAGATCGAGTCCGGAGAGTACACGGCCGGGGACAAGATCCCTTCAGAGATCGAGCTTGCCAGACAGTTTGATGTCAGCCGCCTGACGGTGAATACTGCCGTTAAGGAGCTGGCCAACAGCGGCATCGTGGAGCGGGTGCAGGGGAAAGGTACCTTTGTCCGGTTTGTCCCGGGTCAGTCCTTTTCCAGCCCCATGGCATTTTCCGGCGGCATCAAGATCGCACCCTTTGAACACTCCAACAACAAGCCGCATCGCTTGCTGGAGCATGGGGTCATCAAGGCGGATGCTGCCTTGTGCCAGAAGCTGGGCCTGACGGCAGAAAACCCCTATGTCTATAAGATCGTTCGCTGTGTGGATGTGAGCAGCGAGGTGGATGAGGTGGATTACAGCTATGTCCCGCTGTCGGTGTGCAAGGATCACACGTTTGACTGCGAGGCGCTGAAGACCTTTTTCCTGCACGATTATATCTGCCGCTATTTCAATGAAAAGCCGACCCACATCCGCATTTTTGTGGACACGCCCCTTACCTCGGATATGGAGCTTTCTCTGCTGAACGCGCCGCCGGAGAAGCTGTTCAGCTGGGATACCTTCTTATATCACGGGAATCAGGTGCTGGCGGTCACCACCACGGTCTCCATGCCCAAGGAGAACCGCCCCTTCATCACGCTGGAATTCTGAGCGTTTTCTCTCCGCAAAAACAAAATAACTACCCGGAGGCTGCTGCACAGTGCGCTGTGCGGCAGCCTTTTTTGCGTGGAGAGGATTCTATACGCTTTGGGACGGAGCTGCGTGGCAGATCCGTCCTGTTTTTACAAAAAGGGACTGCTTTTGGCAGAACAGAGAATTTTCAACGAATAAATTGGGACTACTCACAATTTACAACAGAGAGCATCACGGTTATACTTACGTCAGGTTGATAAGTTGTCTTTACATATAGACAATAAAACGTCTTGAAAAACCACCGCACAAATCGTACAATTCATTTTGGAGGTATCACTGTTATGACAACACAAGCGATCATTACCTGCGTCATCCTTGTGATCACCATGGTCCTGCTGATCTCTCAGAAGGTCCCGCTGGTCATCCTCGGCGCAGCCATCCCCGCAGCACTGGCCGCCACCGGCGTTATCAATGCCGGCAGCGCCTACACCGAGTTCGGCAACACCACCATCGTGTTCTTCATGGGTCTGGTGGTCGTTGGCGAGGCCTTCTTCAAGACCGGTCTGGCCGACTTTATCGGCGGCAAGATCATCGGTCTGCTGGGCAAGACCGAAAAGGGCCTGCTGCTGGGCACCGGCCTTGTGGCCGGCGGCCTGTCCGCATTCCTGAACGATACCGGCTCCACTGCCTGTCTGATGCCCATCGTCAGCTCCATGGCCTCCAAGGCTGGCGTCAAGAAGTCCAAGCTGCTGATGGCTCTGGCATTCTTCGCCTCTCTGGGCGGCACCATCACGCTGGTGGGTACTACCCCCCACATCGTGGCAAACGGCATCCTGAAGGATATGGGCCTGCGGGAGTTCGGCTTCTTCGAGTACACCAAGATCGGCCTGCCCCTGCTGGTGTGCGGCATACTGTACATGTGCTTCTGCGGCACAAAGCTGCTGCCGGATAAGGACATTGAGATCAAGGGCGGTGACCGCACGGCAGAGTACGACACCAAAAAGATGGTTCTGGTCGCTGTGATCTTCATCGGTGTTCTGGTTGCTATGGCTACCAGCATCGTCCCCATGCACATTGCCGGCGTCATCGGCGCGATCCTCGTCGTCGTCACCGGCTGCATCAGCCTGGACGAGGCCATCAAGGCCTTCCCCACCTCCACCATCTTCATCGTTGGCGGTATCTTCCCCCTGAGCAAGGCTCTGGTCAGCAGCGGCGCTGCTGAGTACCTGGTCAACGCCATCAGCCCCGTGCTGAGCAACCTGCCTCCCATCATTCTGCTGGGCGCCATCACCTTCCTGATGCTGCTGACCACCCAGTTCCTGATGAACTCCTCTGCCACCGTTCTGGTGCTGCCCATCGCCATCATGCTGTGCCAGGCCGCAGGCATCAACCCGCTGGCCGGTGCCATGTCCGTGTGCACTGCACCCAACCTGCTGGTCTGGGAAGCAGGCGGCTACTCTGTGAAGGACTACCTCAAGTGCGGCTTCCCCATGCTGATCATCTTCGGTGTCGTCACCACCGCCCTGTGCGCAGTGTTCTACCTGTAAGTACGCTGTAAAAAAGAAAACCGAGGTTTTAGAATGGAAAAGACGGATAAGAGATACCAGGCTTATATTGATATTCTGCGGGAGGAGCTGATCCCGGCTATGGGCTGTACCGAGCCTATCGCCGTGGCCTATGCCGCCGCTGCTGCCCGCAATACGCTGGGCGAGCTGCCGGACAAAGTGCTGGTGGAAGCCAGCGGCAGCATGATCAAAAACGTCAAGTCGGTCATCGTACCCAACACGGATAACATGAAGGGTCTGGAAGCTGCCGCCGCTGCGGGCATCGTAGCCGGCAAGCAGGAAAAGAAGCTGGAGGTCATTGCCGATGTGACCCCGGAGCAGACCAAAGCCATCCGCGCGTACCTTGACCAGACGGATATCAAGGTGCGGCACGTTGAGAATGGCGTTACCTTTGACATCATCCTCACGGTCTGGAAGGGTGAGCATTCCGCACAGGTGCGCATTGCGGTGTTCCACACCAATATCGTCCATGTGGAAAAGGACGGCGAGGTATTGGTGGATATTCCGGTACACGGAGATGACGAGGAGACCCTGACCGACCGCAGCCTGCTGGATATGGAGCATATCTGGGACTTTGCCAACACGGTGGACGTGGAGGATGTCCGTTCCATTCTGGAACCGCAGATCCGGTGCAACATGGCCATTGCCGAGGAGGGTCTGCGGGGCAACTACGGTGCCAACATCGGCAGTGTGCTGCTGGATATGGAGGGCAATGATGTAAGAGTCCGTGCCAAGGCATACGCCGCAGCCGGTTCCGATGCCCGCATGAACGGCTGTGAGCAGCCGGTGGTCATCAACTCCGGCAGCGGCAATCAGGGAATTACTGCCTCTGTACCGGTCATCGTCTATGCCCGGGAGCTGGGCGTAAGCGACGAAACGCTTCTGCGGGCGCTGACCCTCTCCAACCTGACCACCATCCACGAAAAGACCCCCATTGGCCGCCTGTCTGCCTACTGCGGTGCCATCAGCGCGGGCGCTGGTGCGGGTGCCGGTATCGCCTATCTCTGCGGCGGTGACTATGATGCCGTCATCCATACTGTCGTCAATGCACTGGCAGTGGTTTCCGGCGTCATCTGCGATGGCGCCAAGGCCTCCTGCGCAGCAAAGATCGCAACTGCGGTGGAGGCCGGTCTGCTGGGCTACAATATGTACATCCGCGGCAATCAGTTCCGCGCCGGTGACGGCATTGTGGCCAAGGGCGTAGAAAACTCCCTCAAGAATGTGGGCCGTCTTGGCAAGCAGGGCATGAAGGAGACCAACAACGAGATCATTGCTATCATGGTGGGCTGCTGAACAGCCTGCCGTGGTCACATCCCAGCGAGATCGTCGAAAAAGAATTCCGGTCGGTCTGAAAATGCAGAATGCCCACCCATCTGTGGAAAAACCACAGCGGGTGGGCATTGTTTGTCGTTAATGAGAATGTCTCCTTTACTGCTTGTTTTGTACAGCCTCCCGGATGCTCTTTGCCAGCTTTTTGGCGTCCAGAGGCTTGACGATGCGCTGGGTCTTGCCGCGCACGAGGCCGACATAGTTGACGACCCGGGCCGTACCCTGTATCTTGCCCACCAGCACGAGGACACCGAAAAACAGGCTGATCAGGATGGCTGTGAGAAGGACGGTGAAAAGCTGGATGAACTGTTGAAATTTCACAAGTGGTGCGGGTCTGCCGCGGCTCATAGTTCTCCGTCTTCAAGCTTTCTGCGCACCTCGTGGAGCGAGGCGCACTCGCAGGTATAGATCCTGCGCATCTCGTCGGTGGCGGGCGAGAGGTCGGGGACCATCACGGTGACAAAGCCCCCTGCCGCGCCGGCCCGGACGCCGTTGTAGCTGTCCTCGAGCACCATCGTCTTTGCAGGCTCGGTGCCGAGTTTCTGCGCCGCCAGCAGGAAGATGTCCGGCGCGGGCTTGGAGCGGGTCAGGTGCTCGCCCGAGATGACGGCCTTGAAGTAATGGCCGAGGCCCCAGTGTTCCAGATGTCCCTCGATGACGGTCATGGGGCTGGAAGACGCCACCGCCATGGGGATGTGATGTTCGTCCAGCCAGGCCAGAAGCTCGTCGAGGCCGGGCATTTTGGGGACAGGCTTGTTGAAGGCTTCATAGGCCAGCCGGTACAGCTCCTCCACGATGCCCATGGCGGGGCAGTCCTCGCCGTAGAAGCGCCGCAGCACGTCGCAGCTGCCGGCCTTGGTGGTGCCGCGGGCAGCCTGCGAGAGACCGTCCTTGCAGGGCAGGCCGAATTTTGCCAGTGCCGGCTCCCAGCAGATGTTCCAGATGCGCTCGGTGTCGAACATCAGCCCGTCCATATCAAAAATAACACCCTGTATCATAACGCAAGCTCCTTTTGGCGAAAAATCTACACACATGCTCTATTGTACCATGTTTTTCCGCTTTTGAACACCGATAAGGTCATAATTTGTGGCAACTTGACTGCCCCAAAGATGAAACATTTTTCGGTTGCTTGCAAATCCGTTTCACGGCATTATAATAGAAAACAACATTCGGCATATTTGGCGCAGGGCGTGCAGCCCGCGCGGCGCTGTGTGAGATCAGAAAAGAGGGAAATTTATCATGTTGGACATCAAGATCACTCGTACTACCTGCCCGAAGGAAAAGCCGCAGGACGAGTCTAAGCTGGGCTTTGGCAAGAAGTTCACCGACCATATGTTCGTTATGGACTACACCGAGGGTGAGGGCTGGCATGACGCCCGCATCGCTGTCTCTTATACACATCTGACGCTG
>ENA-OYZQ01000365-OYZQ01000365.1-human-gut-metagenome-genome-assembly--contig:-NODE-365-length-11254-cov-22.541120_pt1 | contig 11254 bp, 10 predicted proteins | sample MGYA00244076_ERZ653476 | MGnify/ENA primary metagenome ERZ653476 (study PRJEB26926, sample SAMN06164996) | human gut metagenome | biome: ENVO:00009003; feature: ENVO:2100002; material: ENVO:00002003... | reverse complement strand
GAGCGTCCGGTTCATACCCGGGAGGTTGAGAGTTCGAGTCTCTCCCTCGCTACTTGTTAAGACTTGCAGTTGTTGCAGGTCTTTTTGTTATAAATAGTTACGAAACAGAAAGGGATAAGCATGATAAGACCTAAAATAGGACTTGACTGGGATGATGTGACAGCCCCATTCAACAGCATAGCCATAGATATGGCAAACAAAAAATATAATATCACCCCACCTCTTGCGCTGGATGATATAGATTCCTGGGAGAATACCGGCAGAGCCTCTGTCATAAAGGAATTTTACCGGGATAATACACTTTACGAGAGGCAGAAGCCTACAGAAGAGACAAAGCGGATGATAAGAAAGCTTATGGATATCGGAGAGGTCTATTTTATCACGGCGGTGGCACCGGGCTTCATGGGAGTGAGGGCGAGCCAGATAATGGAAGCATTTCCTGATTTTCCGACAGAAAATATCATACTTGGCAATGCAAAAAATCTCGTGCAGTTTGATATTATTTTAGATGATGCCATACACAATGTGCTTGAGACACCGGCCACATATCCCGTGCTCATGCGAAAGCCGTGGAATTCAAAAATGACAGGACTGTTATCGGTCAATAATATCACAGAGTTTGTATATCTCGTGGAGCAGATAATAAATGCGTCATTATATAGAAATAAAAATATAAAGAATCCGTCAGTTGTGGCGCTTGTCGGACCATCAGGCTCGGGAAAGACAGCGCTCTCAGACAGCCTGTGCGCCATGGAGCAGTTTGAGAATCCGAAAACATACTGTACCAAGCCCGGAGATAAGCACAGGTACCTGACGGAGGAGGAGTTCAATGCACAGGATTTCTTTGAAAAGACAAGGTACGCCGGAATACAGTATGGCACCAAAATGGAGGATATAGAGGCGGTGCTTGCAAAGGGACACTTTGTCGTGATGCCGCTTGACATGTGCGGCGCCATTGCCATGAAGCGCCATTTTCCTACTGTAATAGTGTATGTGGCACGTGACAAGGAGCTCTTAATCCGGGATATCATAGAACAGGATTACTCGATAGAAGAAAAGACACTTCGTATTCTGTCCATAGATGCAGAGAAACGCAATCGCCAGATATGTGATTATGCAGTAAATAACATGGACGTTGGTGCAGCTACTAGAGAGCTTTCTGATGTTTTGGAAAACAATTGCTTATAAAATTTATTTATAGCAAGCTCTTAGTTATAAGTATTAACACTTTTCCTAGAAAGATGATATGATATGATTAGTTCAAGGGAACAGCATCCCGGAATTAAAATTAAAAACAAATAACATTAACATATCATTAATAGGAGGATATTAATATGAGCAAGAAACATTATGCAGACAGAAATTTAAAATTTGAGACATTACAGTTACATGTAGGACAGGAAACACCTGATCCGGTTACAGATGCGAGAGCAGTTCCAATCTACCTTACTTCATCATATGTGTTCCATAACAGTGAGCATGCGGCAGACAGATTCGGACTCAGAGATGCAGGAAATATCTATGGCAGACTGACAAACCCTACAGAGGATGTATTCGAGAGAAGAATTGCAGCACTCGAGGGTGGCGTGGCAGCACTTGCTGTTGGTTCCGGAGCAGCGGCACTCACATATGCTTTCCAGGCAGTAGCACACGCAGGTGATCATATCGTTGCAGCAAAGAATATCTACGGCGGTACATACAATCTCTTGGCCCATACACTTCCTGATTACGGAATTGAGGCTACATTCGTAGATCCATTCGATTATGATGGAATCAAGGCTGCCATCAAAGAGAACACAAAAGCTATTGAAATCGAGACACTCGGAAATCCAAACTCAGAGGTAGTAGATATCGAAAAAATTGCAAATATCGCTCATGAGGCAGGAATCCCACTTATCGTAGATAATACCTTTGCTACACCATATCTTGTCCGTCCGATTGAGTACGGTGCTGATATCGTGGTTCACTCAGCAACAAAGTTCATCGGTGGACACGGAACAACAATTGGTGGAGTTATAATTGACAGCGGTAAATTCGACTGGACACAGAATGATAAATGGCCATGGCTTGTAGAGCCAAACGTATCATACCACGGAGTAAGCTTTGCAAAGGATTGCGCACCGGGAGCATTTGCGACATATATCAGGGCAATTTTACTTCGTGATACAGGAGCAACAATTTCGCCTGTTCATTCATTTATCTTCCTGCAGGGACTTGAGACACTTTCGCTTCGTGTGGAGCGTCATGTTGAGAATGCACTCAAGGTAGTTCAGTACTTAAAGGATCAGCCACTCGTAGAGAAGGTTAATCATCCATCTATTTCAGAGGATAAAGAGCAGCAGGAACTTTACAAGAAATACTTCCCTAACGGAGGCGGCTCTATATTTACATTCGAGATTAAGGGTGGAGCAAAGGAAGCGCAGAAATTTATTGACAACCTTGAGCTTTTCTCACTGCTTGCAAATGTAGCTGATGTTAAGTCACTTGCTATACATCCGGCTTCTACCACACACTCAGAGTGCAATGAAGCAGAGCTCTTAGATCAGGGCATCAAGCCAAACACAATCCGTCTTTCAATCGGAACTGAGAATGTGGATGATATAATTGAGGATCTTGATGAGGCATTTAAGGCACTTGAAGAGTAAACGGTTTTTCATGATAAATACTCCTTAAACGAATAAATAGTGATCATTATAAAAGGAATCGGAAAATATTAATCCGGTTCCTTTTATTGTGCCATGAAATATCATGGATTGGATTTTTTCGCGAACATCTTGACAACCTTTTAACAATTATTGATATTCGAGAAAAATAAGTATATTATAGTCAGTGGTGTGAAACCAGATATAGTTTTAAATAATAAATAATATACATAAAGGAGACATTATCATGTTTGGATTTGGTCAGTTAATCGAAATATTAAAGAAAGACCCAAAGAAAATCGTATTCACAGAGGGAGAGGATCCACGTATCCTTGAGGCAGCTTCGCGTTTACTTGCAAGCAACTTCTTACATCCTATCCTTGTCGGAGATCCTGAGAAGATTAGTGCAAGCGCTGAGAAGAGCGGTTTCAATATCCGTGGAGCAGAGATTATAGATCCTATGAACTTTGACCGTATGGATGAGATGGTTGAATTATTCTGCGAGCTTCGTAAGAGCAAGGGTGTTACACCGGAGCAGGCTAAAGGAATTCTTTCATCAGCTAACTACTTTGGAACAATGCTTGTAAAGATGGGTATCGCAGACTCACTTCTCGGAGGAGCTACATACTCAACAGCAGATACAGTTCGTCCGGCATTACAGCTTATCAAGACAAAGCCTGGCAACACAATCGTATCTTCATGCTTTATCCTTGTTCGTCCATCTGCAACAGGTGAGAATGAGGTGCTTGCAATGAGCGACTGTGCTATAAACATCCATCCTACAGAGGACGAGCTTGTTGAAATCGCAGGAGAATCAGCAGAGTGTGCTAAGATCTTCGGTATCGATCCAAAGGTTGCATTCTTAAGCTACTCAACACTTGGCTCAGGAAAGGGCGAGGATGTTGACAAGATGAGAAACGCAGCTCACAAGGCAAGAGAGAAATATCCAAATCTTCCAATCGAGGGAGAAATCCAGTTTGACGCAGCAGTTGCACCTCGTGTAGCCCGCACAAAGTGCCCACAGTCTGAGGTTGCGGGTCATGCAAATACATTTATCTTCCCTGACATCAACGCAGGAAATATCGGATACAAGATTGCACAGAGACTTGGTAATTTCGAAGCATACGGCCCAATCCTTCTTGGACTCAATGCTCCAATCAATGACCTTTCTCGTGGATGTAATGCAGGAGAGGTTTACTCAATGGCTATCATCACTGCAGCACTTGCATAAGACATTTAATGGACTATTCCCATTTTAATAAAGACCGCTCCGGTTTGTCCGGGGCGGTCTTTTATTTGAAAATAGCTTAAAATAATATCTTGGCGCAACAGGAGAAATAAGGTATACTATATTTAAAATTCAAAATACAGAGCAATGACAGTTGGCAATAACATGAGGTATTGTATCTGATAGAAAGAGAGACGATATATGAGAGTAGGAATGGGCTATGATGTGCACAAGCTTGTTGAGGGCAGAGATTTGATTTTGGGAGGAGTGAAGGTTCCGCATACACTCGGGCTTTTAGGCCATTCGGATGCCGATGTACTGTTGCATGCGATAATGGATGCACTCTTGGGTGCAGCGGCACTTGGCGATATCGGAAAGCATTTCCCGGATACAGACCCGGCATATGAGGGGATTTCGAGTCTTAAGCTTTTGGAGCATGTGAGAGACATCATTGCAAAAAAAGGCTATGTGATAGAAAACATAGATGCGACAGTAATTGCACAAAAGCCGAAGCTTCGTCCGTATATTGAGCAGATGGAGCAGAATGTGGCTGATACGCTGCAAATCGCAAAGGAGCAGGTAAATATAAAGGCGACGACCGAGGAGTGGCTTGGTTTTACAGGCCGCGAGGAGGGGATTGCATCACAGGCAATCTGCTCACTTACAGGTCTCTATGAAGCAAGTATGCAGGTCGGAGGCGGATGCAGCGGCTGCGGAGGCTGTCAGGCCGATTGATTTGAATATATAGGGAAAACATGCTAAAATAAAAAGATAGTTATAAATCATCCAAAAGGAGATATAAATAATGGAGAACAATTTCAAGTTTTACAATACACTCACAAGACAGATTGATACTGTTATTCCGCGTGTTGACGGCAAAATCGGCATGTATACATGTGGACCTACAGTTTACCATTTTGCACATATCGGAAATATCCGCTCATACATCATGGAGGATGTGCTTGAGAAGGCACTTCGCTATGTGGGCTATGATGTAAAGCGTGTCATGAATATCACTGATGTGGGACATCTCTCAAGCGACGGAGATACCGGAGAGGACAAGATGCTAAAGGGCGCAAAGCGTGAGCATAAGAGCGTCATGGAGGTGGCAAAGGAGTACACGGATGCCTTTTTTAAGGATTTCACAGCCGTACACAACAGAATGCCTGATGTCGTAGAGCCTGCAACCAACTGTATTCCGGAATTCATCCATATGGTGGAGGTGCTTATCGAGAAGGGCTATGCCTATTTTGCAGGAGGCAATGTATATTTCGATACATCAAAGCTTGATGATTATTTTGTGTTTTCTTCAGCAGTAGAGAAGGAACAGCTTCAGGTTGGAGTGCGAGATGATGTCGAGGAGGATGTAAACAAGAAGAATAAAAATGATTTCGTACTCTGGTTTACACAGTCTAAGTTTGAGGACCAGGCTCTTAAATGGGACAGTCCATGGGGCGTCGGATATCCGGGCTGGCATATAGAGTGCTCATGCATCAGCATGAAGCATCTCGGAGAGTACGTGGACATCCACTGTGGCGGTGTGGACAATATTTTCCCACATCACACCAATGAGATTGCACAGTCAGAGAGCTATCTGGGACACGACTGGTGCAAGTACTGGTTCCATGTCAATCACTTAAATGACAGAGCCGGCAAGATGAGCAAGTCGAAGGGTGCAATCCTCACAGTTTCGGTGCTTCAGGAGAAGGGCTACAATCCGCTTGCCTACAGATTCTTCTGCTTACAGTCACACTACAGAAAGCCTCTTGAGTTTTCGTTTGATGCACTCGACAATGCAGTTGCGGCATACAATAAGATTGCAAAGCGTGTGGCAGAGCTTAAGGATGAGGGTGATATTGATGAGACAGCTTTTGCTGACTTTAAGAAGAAATTTACTGATGCAGTTTCAAATGATCTGAATACATCAATGGCTATAACCATAGTGTATGATGTGCTTAAGGCTGATATCTCAGACAGGACAAAGCTTGCACTTATCGATGACTTTGAGCAGGTACTTGATCTGGGACTTAGGGAATCAGGAAAGGCCTTACTTGAGGCATCGTCATCTGTAGACAGTGAGCTTGAGGCATTTATCAATGATAAAATTGCAGAGCGTGCAGCCGCTAAAAAGGCAAAGGATTTTGCGACAGCCGATGCCATAAGAGATGAGCTTCTGGCAAAGGGGGTTGCCATAAAGGATACCAGAGAGGGAGTAAAATGGGAGCTTGTATAGTATGAAGATAGACTCATATATTAAGGAACAGTTTGGAATAAAGGATGTTGATATAAGGACATACTCGCCGCTTACACTTGCATATATCGGTGATGGCATATTTGATATTGTCATCCGCTCAGTTGTGGTGGGAAAAGGCAATACAAAGGCAAATCTGCTTCATAAGCACACAAGTAATATAGTAAAGGCACATACGCAGGCTCTCATGATAGAGGCACTTTTACCTCATCTGACAGAGGAGGAGAGTGATGTGTATCACAGGGGGCGCAATGCCAAGTCGCCTTCCATGGCAAAAAACGCTACAATGGCTGATTACAGGAAGGCTACAGGGCTTGAGGCGGTCATGGGCTATCTTTATCTGAAGGATGATTTTGAGAGGGTTGTTTCACTCACTAAGCTTGGAGTGGAGCTTTTAGGAATTGAAATATAGCACAAAATAAGAGGAAAATATGGATAACAACAATAAAGAAAAATTTCATGAGAATTATATAGAGGGCAGAAATGCTGTGCTGGAGGCTTTCCGTTCAGGAAAGACAATAGACAAGCTTTTTGTGCTTGACGGCTGTCAGGACGGACCAATAAAGTCAATCACAAGAGAGGCCAGAAAGCATGATGCAATCATAAACTATGTTGCAAAGGAAAGACTTGATCAGATGTCTGAGACAGGCAAGCATCAGGGTGTCATTGCAGTTTCAGCAGCATATGAGTATGCCGAGGTTTCGGACATACTGGAAAATGCCGAAAGAAAGGGCGAGCCGCCTTTTATCATCATTCTTGATGGTATAGAGGATCCCCACAATCTTGGCGCAATAATCCGTACCGCAAATCAGGCGGGGGCACATGGCATCATCATACCAAAAAGGCGTGCAGTGGGACTTACCCCTACAGTGGCAAAGACGTCTGCAGGTGCGATAAACTATACACCTGTTGCCAAGGTTACCAATATCTCAAATACCATAAAAGAGCTTAAGGAAAAGGGTATGTGGTTTGTATGTGCTGATATGGGTGGCACTACCATGTATGACTTAAACCTCACAGGTCCTATAGGTCTTGTCATAGGCAATGAGGGTGACGGAGTCAGCAAGCTTGTAAAGGAAAACTGTGATATGACAGCTTCTATTCCTATGGTGGGCGATATTGACTCACTGAACGCATCGGTTGCGACAGGCGTGCTTGCATATGAGATAGTCAGACAGAGACTTAAGAGTGGAAAGTAGATTGCATGTCGCGGGATGAGTGGTGTGTATTATGAATTGTATATTTATAGAATAGGAAGCATATAGTGGAAGATTACAGCGCATATACGGATGAAGAGCTTATTATGAGGATTCATAATGACAAAAATGACCATGGTGACAACAATGAAATCATGGACTATATATTGGAAAAGTATAAGCCGCTTGTGCGTAAAAAGACGAATGCACTCTACCTGATAGGCGGTGAGAATGATGACCTTATTCAGGAGGGCATGATTGGCCTGTTTAAAGCGGTCAGAGACTATAAGAGCGACAAGGAAGCATCTTTCTACAGCTTTGCACAGCTATGCATCACAAGGCAGCTTAGCTCGGCGCTTGAGGCTTCAAACCGAAAGAAACATATGCCGCTTAACACATATATATCCTTTTCGCAGAGTGACAGTGATGGTACAGAGTTTGAAGAAATACTGCAAGATGATATTGCAAGTCCTGAGCAGCTTCTCATAGAGAAGGAAAAATTTAAGGAATTTAAGGAACAATTGTGGAATAAACTGAGTAATATGGAGAAAAAAGTGCTACAATTGTATCTGGAAGGAAATAATTATACATCGATAGCGCGTATGCTTGGAAAATCAGACAAATCAATTGACAATGCACTATCCCGTATCAGACAAAAGCTAAAAAGAAAGTAGGTGAAGCTTGTTATGGAGTTTTCAAGAATAGGTGAACACACTATAAAATGTGTTATTTCAGAAGAAGAAATATATGATCTGGGATATACAATGGATGAAATTATGAGCAATGGCGAGCGCACCCAGGAATTCATGAACCAGATATTTGACATGGCTTCAGAAGAGTTTGGAACTGATTTTAATTCGGGAATCAAGACTGTGAGAGCAGATTTTTTGGCGGATCACACACTTTCTCTGACATTTTCTGAATATCCTGCTACTGAGGGCATGATGGAGCATCTTAAAGATATCGTTAATGGACTGCTTAATTCGCTGCCGGCCGAGGCTGCAGAGAATGAGAAAAATAAAAAAGGCAGGACAACTGCAAAAAAGCAGGATATGGTGTCTGTTGTAATGTTCATTTTTGAAAAATTTGATGTGGCTGTCAGATTTGCAAAGATGATTAAAGGACTGCCAATGCCATCCTCACAGCTTTTTAAGTTTGAGGGAGAGTACTTTATGAGCATGGATTTATCGGGCTATGATGAGCATGAGCTTGAAAAGATGTCTGTCATAGCAGATGAGTATGCAGATGATATCATTGCAGGGGCTGACAAAAGGGCTTTTCTTATGGAGCATGCAAAAGTTATTCTTGATGACAAGGCTATTGAGAGTCTTGCGCAGCTGTGAAGGTACTGAACAGTTACAAAAATATAATAAAAACAAGGTCTGTCAGCTATACTGACAGACCTTGTTTTGTATGTAAATATTATTTAGCTTGAGCTCATTGTACTTTGCAACTACTATACTTATCGGATACAACTGTAAGAGATCACTGTCTATTAAATCTCCAACAGTCAGCCTGAATGTCACCTTGACAATATCTGTTCCGTTACACAACTCGTCCGGTATATCAAAGGTATTCTGATAACTTGAATTGATAAGCGGAAAACCTATGTCGGTTGGCTCGTTTAAGAGCGAAGACATTGATGTAGCTATTGTACCACACATCTGGTTCATAGCCTCCGATATGGCGGAAAGTGTGATTTCATCAAGTGTCATATCAGAAACATTACTTCCGTCGCCTCCCATCATGAGATTGGCAATAACCAATGCATCATTTAATTTTATAATAAGTAGGTTGGTTCCGTCAAGTCCTTTTGTGTAAGGAACCTTAATTAAAATTCGATCATCATGATCGAGAGCATCCTCTTTTTTCAAAACCTCTACAATCGGAGTCGTAATATTTGTCGGTTTTTGTAGAATCATGCTCAGTGTTGTGGCTGCATTGCCTATGCAGATATTGGCTAATTCGCCTATGATATCGGCATTTTCCCGAGATATATTTTGCATTATTTTATCCTCCATATGACTGTGGTACCTATTTCCTAACATATATTATATCAGAGTTTTTAAAAATATCAAAGGAAATGTTTAATTTTTTTGGATTTATGTTAAAATAGTTTCATAAGGAGATTACAATATGGGTGAAACAGAATATTCAGAAGCATTAAAACTGGGAAAAAAAGAATACAGGGCAAGGATAGCTAAAGGACAGTTTCCTTATCTGCCAGTACTTGATGAAATCTTATCAGAGGCAGATATTAAGACAGAGCAGAATATGGGGCTGGTCCAGGTGCCTTTGGATTTCGTTGTAGGAACAAGCACCATGGGCAGGACATATTCATTTGCGGCAAATTTTATGCCGATATTGGACTGGGAAACCGAATTTGCAGTGAAGTGGTCTAATCTGTCAGATGCACAGATGAATGAGGGAATCAGAGATCCAATCAAGGCATTTGAGTACATGAACAGGTATTATGTGCTTGAGGGCAATAAGAGGGTCAGTGTACTCAAGTACTTCAACGCCGTTTCGATTCCTGCAATTGTGACCAGAAAGATTCCAAAGCTGTCGGATGATTATGATGTGAGGCTTTATTATGAGTATATGAAGTTCAATGAAATCACGGGGCTTTGCTCGGTGGAGTTTACGAAGCTGGGCAATGCTGATAAGCTTCTTTCGCTTGTTGGAAAAGAGGGCAGATGGGATGATGAGACCAAGGAAAAATTTGCCAAGGTAATGTTTGATTTTTCAAAGGTCTATAATTTCCGCGGTGGTGACAGGCTGGACATTAAGCTGGGTGATGCTATTACAGTATTTATGGAGGTCTTTGGCATGGATGCCATGCTTGAGATGTCTGAGAATGATTACAACAAAAACGTCATCAATACATGGAAGGAGTTTGCAGCAGAAGGGGAAAAGCACAAGATAAATCTGGTGCTGGATCCGAAAAAGGTGCAGACCAAAAAGAGTCTGCTCAATTATCTTATTCCTCAGACCCAAAAGAAGCTCAAGGTTGTATTTTTATATCCGAGAGAGCCGAAAACATCTGCGTGGCTGTATTCGCATGAGCTTGGGCGTATGTATCTTGATGAAACCTTTTCAGACAAACTGGAGACAGAATATGTGGCAGGTGTGGATGAGAACAATGTGGAGCAGGTGCTTGAGGATATTATAAAGGCAGGTGCCGATATAATTTTTTGTGTGGGACCGCAGATGATGCCAAACAGCTTAAAGGTGGCTGTTGAGCATCCGGAGGTTTATATACTCAACTGTTCGCTGAATGCGCCTCATCCTTATATCAGAACATACTATGGACGTATGTATGAGGCAAAGTTTCTCGCAGGAATGATAGCAGGAGCTGTCACAGACAATGAAAGGGTTGCATATATTGCAGACTACCCGATATATGGCATGATTGCCAATATCAACGCGTTTGCTCTGGGAGTTGCAAGTGTGAATCCAAGGGCAAAGGTATATCTGGCATGGTCAAAGACAAAGGATTATGACAGGAATAAATTCCTTACAGAAAATGATTTGCATTATGTATCAGATCAAGACATTATTACTCCGAATGATGCATCGAGATACTTTGGTCTGTACAAGATACAGGGTGATCAGACATTAAATCTCGCCATGCCTATATGGAACTGGGGAGTATTTTATGAGAAGCTTTTGCAGAGCGTACTGGCGGGCTCCTACAAGGCTGAAGGACAGGAGCAGGTTAAGGCACTTAATTACTGGTGGGGCATGTCTGCCGGTGTTATTGACCTGATTTGTTCAAAGCATGTACCTTATGGAGTGAAAAGGCTTGCGGATCATTTAAAGAGCGATATCACAAAGGGTGAGGTTGTGCCGTTCTTTGGACATATATATGACCAGAAGGGCGAGCTTAAAAACAAAGGTGAGCACGAGATGAAACCGTCTGATATCATGAAAATGG
>ENA-OYZQ01000360-OYZQ01000360.1-human-gut-metagenome-genome-assembly--contig:-NODE-360-length-11365-cov-11.310610_pt1 | contig 11365 bp, 10 predicted proteins | sample MGYA00244076_ERZ653476 | MGnify/ENA primary metagenome ERZ653476 (study PRJEB26926, sample SAMN06164996) | human gut metagenome | biome: ENVO:00009003; feature: ENVO:2100002; material: ENVO:00002003... | reverse complement strand
TTACTGTATGTACTGCAATCTTTGCTGCCAACTCAACCGGAAAACTATATACTCCCGTTGATATAGAAGGAAATGCAATAGACCTGATTCCATTATCCATTGCCAGCTTCATGGAAGTAAGTAGGGGGAGAAATGATAGCGCTTACCGTCGTTATTAGGAACTTCCTCACGATATTGGTTATAGTGAAAATACAGAAATGAGATTTGTTTGCCTTGGTTGATTGCCGTATTGATATTGTCTAACAAATAGTAGATCTGCTCATTCATCGGTTTGACACGCTCGGAAATATAGATATTCCTTTTCAGTTCTTCCGACTGATACACGCTTGTCATCTGCGACAGCTTATCTGCAAGCTCCGAGCTTTTCCTTGCCGTAATGAACTTTGAGGACTCCACCGCATCCATCAGCAGCTTCACTTCCGGCAGGGTAAATAAATGACTACTCAGGTAATAGCGGTTCTCACGGCTTCTTTCTTCTTCAATATCAATACCAATATCACAGAGCTTCGCAATGTCTCCCGGTATGGTTTTTCTGTCGCAGGAGATACCGTTTTCCTTTAAGTATGTAAGAATATCTCCGGTTGTGGCATAATGCTCGGCATCCGTGTTTTGCAATAGGTATTTCAGAATATATAAAATCCTGCTTTTTGTTTCAGCCATAAGCACCTCCGTGGTATGTTACCTTATTTGCTCAACACCTATCACAACCATTCTGCTGTCTTTACTGTCTCCGAAGCAGGTGGAAAGGGTTATTAGCTGTTCTTTGAACTGCGGCTCGATTCCGGTATCGTAAAGCGACCTGTCTTTAATTTCCGAAATTGCCTTTTGGTACTGCTCTTTGCTCTCAAAACAGGAAAAGCCGTACCATTCATCTGTTTTCTTCAGGCAAACCACCGCAAAGACTTGGTATATTCTCAATCCGCCTGCTGTTTCAAACTCAATGCACGGATGTTCCTCCCAGTATGCTTTATTCCTATATTGTGTAACATCAGAAAACATCGTACCGTTTTTCATATTGTGACCGTAGACAATCAAATTGTCACATTCCGGGGTAGAAGCCCCATCCAAAAACGGAACGCCTGACACACTGTATTCACCCTCGAAGTTTTTACGAAGGTACTTCTGAGATTCTTCGGGTGTAAACATAACCGGATAATTCACCGCCGTATTCGGAATACATATCCAGCCGATACAATCCCCGTTTGCTTCAAATAACGGTGTCAGATTGCGTGAGGACTGTTTATGTTCCTGCAGGGTTTCGCTCTGTTCAACATTATCCGTCATTTCCGTTTGTTCAACTTCGGTTATAATATCCTCTAATTTTTCAAACCCTTTTATATCTTGTTGGCGTTCCCGATACTCTTTTGCTATCATTCCAACAGACAAAAGCATTATAGCGACAAACAGGAGCGAGATTAACGGTAATACTTTTTTAGTTTTCATATAGACTTCCGTCAATAGCTTTTGTTTTTTACTGAACACCATATTTTACTCTTGCCTTGTCAGTTTATAAGTCCCGCCGACCGTCCCTTCTCCTCCGACCATTGTGAGGATATCGCCGTCAACGGTAAATTCATAAGTAGAATCGTGTACAGATTCATTTGAGTAGTCGATTACGAGCGTATTGCCGTCAATCGTATATGTAAAGTCGTAGGATATGGAGGGAAGCGCCATTACGCCGGTTCCATTTCCGTCAAACACATATGTCGTAGTTCCGTCAAAATCCCAAGTGCCCGCAAGCGCATCCGTTCTGCCGAAGCAACCTTTCACGATAAGTACAATGACAACCACTATAACAATCAATACAGCGGCAGCACCGCCAAACAGCTTACGGCGTTGTTTCTGCTTTTTCTTTTTTTTCTTATTTCTTTGAGCCATTCGTTCCGATTCACTCAGATACCGCCCTGGTTGCCGGTGTTCACCGGAACGTGGGATTGATAATCCTGCATAACATTTCTCCAATCTCAGACTCAGCAAAAAGGCGGTGGCGGGAACCTCCCGTCACCGCCTTTTGCTTAAAGGTCTGTAGCTGAATTATTCAGCTTGTTCTTTCTTTTTTTTGCCGTAAATGACAGTTCCCAATACGCCGAAGCCGCTTACGAACAGCACCGCGATCCAGAGGATCATATTGCTGTTGTCACCGGTTTTCGGGCTTTCTGCGCCGGTGTTCGGATTGCTTCCCGTTGGATCGGTCGGCTTGGTTGTGCTTCCGGTAGCCGGAATCTCTACCGCTGGACGCTGATAGCCGCAAACCTTGCATTCTTCATGCTTGGAACCCTTTTTGGTTGCAGTTGCTTCCTTATCTACCACCCACTTAAAGCTGTGTGCTGCAACATCAGCCTTATCGCCGCAGGAGCATTCTTTCCAGTGGTTGATAGAATCGGATTTCCAGTCAGAGCTGTAGTTGTGGGTATGCTCACCGCCGCCGGTTGCCGGGATAGTTTCGATTGTCATCGTATAACCGCAGACGGTGCATTTCTTATGCTTTGTGCCGCTTGTGGTAGCTGTTGCCGGGGTATCGATAATCCATTCGCCGGCGGTATGCGCTGCTGTATCTTTCTTATCGCCGCAGGAGCACTCATGCCAGTGGTTGTCGGCATCGTTCTTCCACTCGCTGCCGTAGCTATGAGTATGCTCACCGCCGCCGGTTGCCGGGATAGTTTCGGTTGCCATCGTATAACCGCAGACGGTGCATTCCTTATGCTTTGAGCCGCTTGTGGTAGCTGTTGCCGGAGTGTCGATAATCCATTCACCGGCGGTATGCGCCGCCTTGCTGCCCTCGATGATCACGCCGCAGCCGACAACGGTGCACTCTTTCCAGTGATCGGTATTATCGGACTTCCAGTCGGAAGCGCTATGACCTGTTGCCGCAAGGATTACGCTTGTCTTGTCGGTAATTTCGGATGCACCGGTTGCATCCTCAAACCACTTGTCACAGCCGTCGCAGGTGTAATATGCCGTGTTGCCTTTCTCCGTGCAAGTAGGAGCCTTTGCGGGAACGAGGGTCAGATTGTGCGTATGCGGTACGGTCTTGTCATATCCGCAGGTGTCGCAGATGTTATCGCTACCGTAATCGTGAGCCGCCTCGTCCTTCTTTTCGTGGCAGCGAGAGCATTCTTTCCAATGATTGTCTGTGTCCTTGCTCCAATCGCTTGCCCATGCGTGCCCGAGCTGTGTACCTGCTGCTGTAAAGGTTTCTGTTGTGCTGATCTCTCCGCAGGAGCAGCTCTTGAAATATACTGCATCGTTGGTGCAGTCGGCAGCCGACTTGAGGGTTTCCGGCTTCTGAATTTCCTGATCGTAGGTATGAGTATGGGGAATTGTGTAGGTCGCTTTCACGCTGACTTCACTGTCAGGCATTATGAAAGTAGTGGTTTCACTGTTCGCATCTTCAAGAGTAGTGTTGCCGCTTTCTACTACCCACTTATCAAACACCTTACCGTCAGGAGCCGCATTTGCGGTCAGAGTAATGGTTGTGCCCTGCGCCGCTTTACTGATTTCGCTTCCTGCACCGATTGTCGCTTTGCCGTCCGTTACGATGATGGAATACTCTTTACTCTCCCAGATTGCATAGAAGGTAGTATCCGAGCTTACTTCATAGGTCGTGCCGGAAATAACCGAACCGTCGGCACTGGTTGACCAGCCCTTGAATTGCTTGCCTTCCGGTTCAGTAAAACCGCAGGAAGGCAGGGTATAGCTGCCGGAAACGCCGGTGACATCTGCCATTGTGCCGCCGCCACCGTTGGCATTGAATCTGACGGTATACTCGGCAGGCGCGCCCTCCTCGAAGATAGCCTTGACCTCCACATTGCCGTCCGGCATGGTGAACTTGTTGTTGGTGATTACAAGCCCTGCCGGAGATTCGACCTGCCACTTCTTAAAGTGGTATTCCTCGCTGGGCATTGCGGTCAGGGTGATCTCCGTACCGGCCGCAGCGGTGGAAGGGGTTGCGGTGCCGATGCCGTTTCCGTCATTGGTGACGGTAACGATGTACTCAGTAGGGGCGGGAGGCGCATCCTTCCACAGCGCCTTGACCGTGATGTCAGCAGTGACGGTCACAGGGGCGTTCACCGGATACTCCGTACCGTCTATCTGCCATGCCTTGAACTGCTTTCCTTCGGGCGCAACAAACTCGCACTCCGGCAGATAATACTCGCTGCCGTGCAATACCTTCTTGGCGGGCATTGCGGTGGTGACCTCCTCGGGCAGATCCTCAGGCTCGGAGCCGCCGTTCGCGTCAAACGTGACGGTATGCTCGTTGCGCTTTTCAAACGTTGCGGTTATGGTGACGTTTTCCTCCGGCTGGGCGAAGGTATAGGTATCGTCTCCAACCGCAACGGTGGCGGGGATACCGTTAACGGACAGCGCGCTGAGCATATAGCCCTCGTCGGGGGCGATGGAGAGCATAACAAGCTCGTCCTTAAAGAACAGCGGCTTGCCGTCCTCGGCGGTTTCTGTGGCATTTACCACCGTTATACTGCCGTTTGCGCTATCCGCTATCGTCAGCGTGTAGCGCGGCGCGCCCGCAATCGTCACGGATATCTGGGCTTTTCCAAGCTCCGTCTTATCCGGATGCAGCACGATATCCGTACCAGACAGGTCAAGCGTTCCGTTCACGGTAAAGCTCTGCTCCCGCTTTGACGCCTGCTCATACGTCTCTGGTATTTCCCATATCACAGGGATATTGGTAAACATAGAGCTGTCTCTTGCCGTGAGAATCCGAACCGTCTTCGGGAGACTTTCCTCCAGATTCGCGCCGTTCGGTAGATTCAGGGCAGAGGGATTATCCCTGCGGTCAAGCGTGTTCATACGTATCTCGTTGATATACGCAGTTCTATTGTTGCCGGCGTCCATGATAACGATCTCGTGCTTTATGCCCTCGTCCATGTCCGCTTTTATCGTATAGACGCCATTCTCATCCGGCTCCAGAGGCGTACTCCCGTCCTTTACGGTGAACTCCGATTCATCAACCACGGTGAATTGCAGATCGCCCCAGTATGTACCGCTCTCGGTTTGCCTATACTTGCCGGTAAGTTCCTTGCCGGAGGGATATTCCAGCGCCACCGCCGGGTCGGCGTCTATGATGATGTTCGGCGTTGAAACGTATCTTGTCCCCACCTCGTTTGTCGCTTTCGCATAGTAGTACCAGCTTCCGTTATATTCCTCATAGGAAATCACATCGAATGTCAGGAGCGAGGTCGTGTCGAACTGCGTCCACTTGATTTTGCCCTCTACATCCAGTGCTTTCAGCTGATCCTGCGTGTAGCGTACCGGCGATCCGAAGTAGTAGCCGATTTTGTTTGATGTGACGCGGATATCCATAAGATAGCCTTCCTCAGTCTTTGACGGCATATCCGCGTAGCAGAAATCGCTCTCCGAGTCTGCGTGATAGCCCCAGAAGCGCCTGCTCCTGAGCCCTAACTCCAGCGTTGGCAGTTCAGTCTCCGGAATCACCTGAAGGAACGTCCGGTTCGAGTTGATGATGCCGAAGTTATAGTCATTATTCTCCCCGCGGCTTATTTTGATGTCCTCGTTATCCCAGTCGACAAAATACGCTTCCTTCGGCAGATTATCGAACGGCAGTTCCAGTTCAAACCCGTGCGGCACGCCAAGGTGGAGGATCGCGCTGCTCGGGTCGTTTCTGTCACTCAGGATCAGGACCCGGTGTCTTCTGTACAGAGTTATCTTTGTTGTGGTGCTGTTGCCCGCATTGTCCGTAACGACGACCTCATACACAAGTCCTTCGTCATTGTTGCCGCCGTCCGGCGCGGTCAGCTGATAAGCCTGTCCGGTCTGCACGGTCTGCTCCTCACCGTTGATCGTCACAGACTTGACGCCGGAGGACACCTCCTTGTCTCTCACCGGGTCGCTGACTGTGAAGCTGATCGTGCCTGGCTGCCCGTCATCGGTGTCGTCGGCGGTATACTCCATTCCATTCGTAATTCCCTCGATCACCGGCGGGGTCGTGTCCTTCATCAGCTTATGCCCGCACACAGTGCACTTCTTTTCCTGGCTTTCCCATTCTCCGGGAATATGTTCACCATCCGGAGCAGGTCCACTCTTTAGTGGATCCCGAGCCGGGCAGCGTGTGCATCCCCAGACATGACAGCCATTCCAGTCTTTCCAGCCATAGACATGATTCCCTTCGCAGGAGGTCTCCATCATTTTCATATCAAGATCAGTTATCGCCCATCCGTAGTTCTGCGTGTATGGCAAAGTCAGCAGCGACAGGTCAATCATTCCGTCGCTGTCCGGAATCAGGAAATCAGTGAGATGCATGAAGTAGCTCGGTTTTCCATCCGTTCTGAGCGCGTGACCGTTAGCCGTCAGCATGACGATCTTTCCATTCTTTGAGCCGACCTTTATCCGGTCATTCGTCGCGATTGACGGATCCGCCACGAGCTGCTCCGGTTTGTAAACAATGTCGCCGTAGCCGACAGCCGCCGCGTTCGAGCCGTTGCTGCGGTAATTGGTCGACAGATTCAGAGTGGCGTCGGTAAGGGTTATGTCCATTCCGTGGCACCAGCGACCGCCGCCTATCGCCGCTCCGTAGTGTCCTGTCGCCGTCACAACGCCGCCCGTCACCGTGATATTACGGGCGGGGACATACTGCCCGCCGCCGATACCAGCGCCGTTGTAGCCGCCTTTGGCCGTGACCGTGCCGCCGGAGATGTAGATATCGTGAGCGGCGTTGATGCCATTCATGTCCTGCTCCGTTTTCCAACAGCCGCCGCCGATACCAGCGCCACCTTCGCCGCCTTGAGCGCTGACTGTGCCACCATAAATATAGATCTCACTGCCGCGACCCTCATAGCTGCCGCCAATACCGGAAGCAAATCTGTCGCTGGTGGCTTGTATCGTACCGGAGTAGAAATACAGCTTTTCACCGGCACCTCCCTGGCCGCCGCCGATGCCTGCGCCGCCATTGCCGCCGATGGCCGCTATGATGCCGCCCCAGTAGTCAGGATTGCTCCGAGAGCCAAAGTGCATATTCACGCCGTGGCCGTACATATCTCCGTTGTAATAACCGTTGGAAATATTGCGGGTCGCGTAGCTTCCTCCTATGCCCGCCGCTTTGTCGCCGCCCTTGCAGGTCACCGTGGTGCCTGTGCGCGCCAGAACATAAAGCTGACCCTCGCTGCGGTTTTTCTGTATTGCCGCGCGGCCGTCGGCGCCTTGCAGGGAGCTGTTCTTGCCGATGAAATAGATATATGCCGAAGCCTTTTTGTTCAACTCTATGGCCGGCCCCTTGGAACTGGGACTCATCTCGATATTTACGCCGTCAATAAATACGTGCGGCGCGGTTTTATCTCCCTTGATGAATATCTTCTTATCCCATGCCCATGTGTCCCTGAGCTTATCGGGAACGGACGAGTAGATATAGTAGCTCCTACTGTCCTTAATGGATATGTCCGATGTCCGGTTGTACACGTCAATGCTCACGTCGTACTTTGGTATGGTATCCATCGGCCCGTCCGCTGCCAATACTGTTGTCGGAAGCATGGTCAGCACCATGCAGCACAGCAGCAGGATGCTAAGTATTCGTTTCTTCATTGGCTTTTCTCCTCCTGTTCGTGTCGGTTCGGTTTGTCCGCCCCTCCTTTTTTCCGGTTTTCTCTGATTCTGAGCCGGAAACACAGCGCGGTGATCGCCACCGCCGCGGCAAAGGAGACGACGGCTACCAGCACATAGCCGCCTGCGTCCTCCCGCAGCAGCATCGCGCCGAACACGCCCCTTGCGGCGGTCTGTCCCGGAGCGACGACCGTGCCCGCTGTCTGCATCAGCGCCGCGCACAGCAGTATACACGCTGCGGAGAGGCTTATTACCTCGCGCCGCTGCCTCCGGCGGTTGTTTTCCCGCACCCGCTGCTTGACGAATGCGACCCATCTTGCGGTATCGTACATATCGTTTGAACCCCCTTTCCGGTTTGTCTGGAACTGTGATAAATACCCTTTCACTTATATAGGTACAAAAAATCGAAAAAACTCTCACCCAAAACGCAAAATTTTTCAAAAAAATTTGAGAGCCGCCAAAAGGCAGCTCTCAGGGAGTAAATGTTCGGTTATTTCCTCTGCGATAAGCGGAAAGCGGACCATCTTCCCGCCGCTACCAGCAGCACCGGCAGGACATAGGCCACATACTGCGCCGCGCCGCCGTAAGCAATGAGCAGATTATAGATGGCGTGGAGGGTGATGGCCGCGCCCAGCAGCCCGCACGTACCGGCTATTTTAAGCCACGTCCGCCGCCACGCATAGGCAAGCCCGCCGCCCACGATCAGGCCGCAGAGGACGTGCATGGCTCCCGTGCCGAAGCCCCGGAAGAAGATGAAGGAGAAGCGGTCCGCGCCGTTCTGGATGAGATAGCACACGTTTTCAAAGGTGGCGAAGCTCAGGGCGAGCGTGATGGCGGCGGGCTTAATTCTCTCGCTCTCCGGCTCAAACACCAGAAGATAGAACACCAGCGGCAGCAGCTTCATCATTTCCTCCACCACCGGCGCAATCTCCGCCGTGGCGGCAAGGGCGTCCGCCTGACACACCGCCGCGAGGAAGGTGTTGATATAGGCCGAAAGCAGGCACACCCCCATCCCGGCAATGCAGAACAGGAAGAAGCGGAGCTGCCGCCTGCCCATGCACAAAGCGGCCACCAGCAGGGGAGATACCATGCAGAGGAAGATGTTTTCGATGTAGGTCATGCGTCCACCGCCTTTCTCGTGGCGGGCAGCAGGCCGAGAATGGCGAGCGTCAGCAGCATATCGCACCAGAAGGCGGGGCTTGCCAGAGAGGTATCCGGCCAAAAGCAGCCCACCGTCCAAAGCAGATACTCCGCAAACGCAAAGCACAGCACGCCGATGTGGTAGTACCGCATATTCCGCGCCGTGCCTGTCTGCCCATTGGCGTAGACCAGTCCACGGATGGCGCAGAAGGAGAGCCAAATCATCATGCCGCACCAGATCAGGTTGGAGAGAATATCCCCGAAGGTGCAGTAGAACGCCAGCAGCGGTGCGCCGATCAGCGGCGAAAGCCATGCAGAGCGGCTGCGGAAGCTGCGCTCGTCCTGAGTGGTGAGCGTGGCCTGCAAAATGCGCAGGAAAATTACGCTGGCCACCCAGCCGAACTCCGAGACATAGAAAACGCGCGGTGTGGTATCGAACAGCAGCAGATACAGCGTCCAGTAGAGCGTGCCGAGGGCAAAGCAGCCGTAGAAGCACAGCAGCAGGAAATACGTCTGCCGCCCACTTTTTCGGTAGGCGATACCCGAAAGCAGTGCGCCGACGAACGTGGTCAGCAGTTGCAGCAGGTTCTCAATCAGCTCCATGCGCATCCTCGCTTTCCCTATCCTGCCCGTCCTCTCGGCTCATCTGACGCAGCCGGAAACACAGAACGGTCACGCACACGCCGAGTAAAAAAGCCAGCAGCCCGATGACGATGTATCCCAAGGCAGCGCCGCCGTGAAAGATGCTTGCCGCCGTTTCAAAGCCGGAGTAGTCGCCTATCTGGATGCTCGCGGCAATGCCGGGCATGGCGAGGGACGCGCCGATGAGCAACGCAAGGCACGCCGCCACGGCGGAAGCCATGGTGACCGTATTGCGCCGCCGCCGTTTCTCCCGCTCAATTTTGGCGATGCGCCGCTTTGTCTCCGCGACGCGCTCTTCATGACTCCGCATCTGTGATCCCCTCCCGTTCTAAGAGCCTTCGCAGGCTCTTTTTTCCGCGATACACCATGTTAGTGATCTGTTTTACTGTTTTTCCCGTGACCTCCGCCGCCTGCGCGTAGCTCATATCCTCAAAATAGGTGAGATAGAGGACTTCCCGATAGTCCGGGTTTATTTCGCTCATGCAGCAATGCAGGACGCGGTTGCGCTCCTCCGTCCGGATGACCTCCTCCACCAGCAGCCGTCCGTCCGGCTCGCCGGTCAGCGTATCGAGGCTGAACAGGGGCTTCCGTTTGCTCTTATGGCGCAGCGCCATGTGCCGCGCCGCCTTATAGAGATACGCCTTGAAGCCGCCGTCCCGTATCTTCGGCTTTTTGGTGAACAGATAGGCGAAAACGTCCAGCATCAGCTCCTCCGCCTCGTGAACGTCGTGCAGATAGCCGTCGATATACAGGGTCAGTGGGTCGCCGTATTTTTTCATCAGGGCATTGAGCCCTTCGTCGTCGCCGTTCAGATATTGGCGGTACAAGCTCTCGTCGCAGGCCATAGCGTTCACCTCCTTTTTGCGGATGCTTCCCATGCAGAGGGGTATCCGTCAGGTGTTTGTCCTGCCGGAATCGCGGTGCTGTCCTTGAAAGCGCGGGTCGGACGGTTTCTCCGCATTTTCCGGGATCGCCCATGAACGCCCGAACCGGGACGCGCCGGGGATCCGCCCTTCGGCGCAGTATTGGTTGACCCGCCGCTCTGACACGCCCCAACGGTAAGACGCCTCCCGAATGGAGATATAGCCCTTGATCCCGTTCATACCGCACCTCCGCATGGATAATACTCAACACGATACATTATATACGAATATCCGAATAAAAGCAAGCCCACACGGACGTTGGGACGCAGAATCTCTCCCACGTCCTCATATCTATCTGGCTTTATCTTCTCTTACCTTTGATACTTCCTTATGTGGCGCTTCCTGCTTCACCTCATCCGCACCTCTAGCCTCAAATGCATCTGCATTATACTGATACTCCTGTGGTTCAGCGACCATCGGCGAATATACAATCTCTGCTTCTACTCGCTCAGCTTCTGCCCTCTCCGGCTCTGTCTGTTCCTGTGCTTTCGCATTTTCCATATGCTTTTCCTTATCAAGCTGCACATTCATAGCCAGATTATCCAGCTTATCAATCGAAGCGTCCAGATGAAGCTTCATTGATACAAGCATCTTTTTCACTGCTTTCATAGGTGCAAGCACCGCCTTTGTAATGGGATGTTTCTGCTCTTTCTGAGAATAATCCACCTCCGGCTTGTCAGCAAAAGTACGGAATGCATTGGCTGCTGTCTGCCTAGCTTCACGAAATCCTTTTGCAAGAAGTGCTGTCTTTGCTATATCCTTATCTGTAGTCTTGATTGCTCCTATTACATTTTCCCTTATATCCAGAAATCTTTTCTTAATTCCTAAGAACTCAGATACCCTGTATAATGCAGCTCTTCCCTTTTCCTTTGCTTCTTCGACTATGCCCTTAGCAGTAGATTTGACCTGTTCTTTCACTTCAGATAACTGCGACTTTATCTGCTCACATCTGGCATTAAGTCGCTCCTGTGCTTCCGACAATGCCTTTTTAGCATTATTGACAAGGGTATCCTCCTGCATTTCTTTGATCTGATTCTGCATATTGGTGAGTTCTTCCGTCATGGAATCAATCTTTTTCTCCAGTCCAT
>ENA-OYZQ01000357-OYZQ01000357.1-human-gut-metagenome-genome-assembly--contig:-NODE-357-length-11392-cov-3.834701_pt1 | contig 11392 bp, 7 predicted proteins | sample MGYA00244076_ERZ653476 | MGnify/ENA primary metagenome ERZ653476 (study PRJEB26926, sample SAMN06164996) | human gut metagenome | biome: ENVO:00009003; feature: ENVO:2100002; material: ENVO:00002003... | reverse complement strand
TTCCAAATCTTTGATTGTAATCTGATCCATCATCTGTTCTCCCTATTTTGCACAAATTGCTTCTATCATCTTCATCGCACGCATATTTTCTTTAACATCGTGAACCCTGAAAAATCTGCATCCTTTCATATATCCACTGACCGTTGTTGCCACAGTTCCTTCTACTCTCTGATCTGATGGAAGATCCAGCGTTAAACCGATCATGGATTTTCTAGATGTTCCAAGAAGAACTGGTACATCCCACTGATTTAATAACTCCAGATGGTTCATAAGCTCTAAATTCTGATCAAGATCCTTGGCAAATCCAATTCCTGGATCCAGCATGATCGTTTCTTTCTTGATTCCAGCTTCCTTTGCCATCTTCATCGTCTCATCTAAATCTGCTACCACATCATTTAAATAATCCTTATAATCTGTATCCTTACGGTTATGCATCAAGCAAGAAGCAACTCCTGTTTCTGCTAAAACTGCAGCCATAGTTCCATCCCACTTAAGCCCCCAGATGTCATTGATCAGATCTGCTCCAGCCTCGATTCCCGCTTTTGCAACTCCTGATTTATAAGTATCTAGGGATACTGGCACATCAAATTCCTTTTTTAATGCTTCGATCACAGGTGTGACTCTTGCGATCTCTTCTTCATCAGAGATCAACGTGTATCCAGGTCTTGTAGATTCTCCTCCAACATCAATGATCGCTGCTCCATCTCTGACCATCTCATCAGCATGCTTTAGTGCCGCATCTAAATGATCATATTTTCCTCCATCTGAAAATGAATCTGGTGTCACATTCAAAATTCCCATGATGTATCCATGATGTTTCGTATCAAATGTCTTATTTCCAATAATCATAGCATCTCTCCTAGTATATATACTTGTTGTTTTTCTTTTCTTCCGGCCAATAACATTCCTGTCTTGCTTTGCAGTGGATGCAATCTCTTGAAAGTTTATCTGCACGATAAAAGATTGATGCAAAACTTTCGCTTTCTTCTTTCATATCTCTATGCCTTAAGATCGTATCTGTCATAAACTTTCTCTCTTCTCTGGTATATCCACAGTCCGTTAAGATCTCCTCGGCAAGAATCGCTCCCGCTTCCTCGTGAGAAATTCCCTTTTCATACTGATCAGCTCTCCCAAGATCATGAAGCAATGCAGTCGCATAAATGATATCTTTGGACACAGGAAGTCTTTTTTCAAGGATCATCAGATAACTGATTCTTGCCACCGACAAAAAATGTTCTATATCATGACCGCAAAACTTTCGATTTATTTCTAATTGTTGTAGTCTCTCGTATGTCTCCTTGTATTTCTCATGCCATACGATCTTTTGGAATCTTTCCACTGTTTCTATCCTCTATTTTAATTCATTCTGAAATGATAATGTACCACAGATTATGATCACGTCTTCTTTATCTGCTTGTTGTTTTACCTCTTCAAGACACTCTTTCAATCTCTGTCTTTCTTCTACATCATGATGATATTTTCTTACACATTCTGCAAGATCTTTGCTTGATAAGGCCCTCGCATTATCTGGTGCTACCGTATAAACTTTTGCTGCCATCGGCGTAAGGATCTGTATCATCTGTTCATAGTCTTTGTCTGATAACACTCCCATTATATAGATTAATCGTCTATTTGTAAAATTATTTTGTAAAAAATTTAACAGACTTTTCGCTCCATCCGGATTATGTGCTCCGTCACAAATGACCAGTGGGTCCTTTTCTAAGATCTCGATCCTGCCTCTCCAGATTGTTTTGCGTAATCCATCTTCTGTCTGAAATTCACTGATACAATAATAATTTCTTATCGTATTCAATGCTTCTAATGCCAAGGCAGCATTATTGATCTGATGTCTTCCAAGAAGCGGGATTTCTATCTTTTCATACCATCTTCCATCAGATGAGCGATAAGAAAAGCTCTCCCCATTTAAAGATTCACTTAACACACGGATCCCTTCCGAATTTACAAAAGTAACCTTGCAGTGCATCTCTTTTGCTTTTTCCTTGATCACTTCGTTTACGGATTCTTGATTGTTATATGAAATAACTGGACATCCTTCTTTTATGATTCCCGCTTTTTCTGCTGCGATCTTTTCTATCGTGTCTCCAAGGAACTGCATATGGTCCATTCCGATCGATGCAATGATCACCGCGATCGGTTTCTTAACTACGTTCGTTGCATCAAGTCTGCCACCCATTCCTGTTTCCAATAACACAACATCCACTTTTTTATCGAGAAAATAAAGAAAACTGAGTGCCGTTTCAATCTCAAACATTGTCGGATGTGACATCCCGTCTCTCACCATCTCTTCTGAAATTTTCTTTATTTTTTCCATATAAAAGCACAGATCTTCTTTCGAAATGTTCTCTTCATTGATGCGAAATCTCTCTTCGTAGCAAAAAGATGCCGGGGAGACATACCTCCCCGCACGATATCCACTTTCTCTGAAGATTCCTGCAAGAAATGCAAGTGTTGATCCTTTTCCATTGGTTCCGGCAATATGAACCACTTTAAGCTGATCCTGTGGATTTCCAAGTCTTTCTAATAATTCTTTGATATTATCAAGTCCTAAAACACTTCCAAATTTACTCGTATTTTGTATAAAATTCATTGCTTCTTCGTAATTCATCACTGCCTCCAGTTTCTATTTCCTTCGATCTAATGTACAAATGCTTCTTTGATCACCTGTGTCATAGTTTTTACATAGACGATCTCAAGTCCTTCGACAACTTCCTCTTCAAACTCTTTGACATCTTTTTCATTTGATTTTGGAACAAGTACTTTTGTAATTCCAAGCCGTTTTGCTGCGAGAAGCTTTTCTTTTAATCCACCGATCATAAGAACATCTCCGCGGATCGTAACTTCCCCTGTCATTGCCAGATTTCCACAGACTTTATTACCTGTGATCGCTGACAAAACGGCTGTTGTCATCGTAATTCCAGCAGATGGTCCGTCTTTTGGCACGGCTCCTTCTGGAATATGAATATGTATATCATGTTTTTCAAAGAAATCCTGTTTGATCTTATATTTTCTACTCTGGCTTCTGATATAACTGATCGCCGCCTGTGCAGACTCTTTCATGACATTTCCAAGGGATCCTGTCACCTGAATCGCTCCTTTTCCCGGCATAACATTTACTTCAATCTTTAATGTCACCCCACCAACAGCTGTCCAAGCCAGTCCATGAACAATTCCGACATGATCTCTTAGAGTGTCTTTTTCCCATTCATAAACAGGTCTTCCAAGATAATCTTTGATCACTTTCTTTGTGATCGTTACTTTTCTGTGTTTCTTCTGGTAGATGTCTCTTGTCACCTTTCTCGAAACTTGTCCAATTCTTCTCTCTAAGTTTCTGACCCCTGCTTCTCTTGTGTAATCTGTGATCAGAAATCTCAGGGCATCTTCCTTCCAGTGAATCTGTGTATCATTTAATCCATTTGCTTCCATCTGTTTCTTTACCAGATAGTCATTCGCAATGTGATACTTCTCATTCTCTGTATAACTTGATACCTCGATGATCTCCATACGGTCAAGCAGTGGCCTTGGAATCGTAGAAAGGTCATTGGCCGTTGCAACAAATAAGACATCACTTAAATTCAATGCAACTTCCAGATAATGATCTGTAAAATGTTCATTCTGTTCCGGGTCTAATACTTCAAGCAGTGCAGACGCGGTATCTCCTCTCTGGTCTTTCCCTGTCTTATCGATCTCATCCAATAACATTAACGGATTTCTAACTTTTACCTTCTTTAATGTTTCAACAATACGTCCTGGCATCGCTCCAACATAAGTTTTCCTATGTCCACGGATCTCTGATTCATCCCTGACGCCGCCAAGAGATAAACGAATATATTTTTTGTTCGTTGCTTTCGCAATTGATCTGGCAATAGATGTCTTTCCTGTTCCTGGAGGTCCTACAAGACAAAGGATCGCTGCATCTTTCTTTCCACTCATAGCACGTGCTGCTAAATATTCCAAAACACGTTCCTTGACTTTTTCCATTCCATAATGATCTCGATCGAGCACCTGTTGTGCATGATCTAAGTCTGTGGAATCTTCGCTCATCTCTTCCCATGGAACTTCAAACATTGTCTCGATATAAGTTCTTAACACAGAGCTTTCTGGTGTCTGATTTCCCATTGTTTGAAAACGCGATATCTCTTTTTTAAGCTTCTCTTTGACTTCATCGGATGCTTTTAGATTCTTAAGTTTCTCCATAAATTCATCCGCTTCATCCTCTACATTCGTCTCTCCAAGTTCCTCACGGATCACTTTGATCTGCTCTCGCAGCACATATTCTTTCTGATTTTTGTCAATATTCACTTTAACTTTCTGTTGGATCTTCTGCTTCAATTTCAGAACATCTAGTTCTTCCTGCAGCATGACAAGCATTAATTCACAGCGCTCTTTTAGATCCATTTCTTCCAAAAGTTTCTGTTTCTCTGGATAAGAAAATGGAATATGTGTTGCAAGTTCGTCCACCAGAATCTCCACATCTGTCAATAATAAAATATAATTTACTATATTCTGATCCAAATGTGGCCAGGCTTTCGCATAACCTTCAAATGCTTCTTTGATCATTCGAAGAAATGCTTCTCTTTCAAATTCCTCAAATGACTGTTGTTCTACATGATCATATAAAACCTCTACTTTATAGAATGGTTCGTACTCAACAGTTTCAGAAAGCTCTGCACGAAATAATCCTTCTGCAAAAACTCTCAAAATATTCTTTGGAAGCTTTACAACCTGTTTGATCCTTGCCAGTGTTCCTACACGATATAAATCTTCAATTCCTGGATCTTCTGCCGTCGGATCGATCTGATTATTTAAAAAGATCATCTGATCATGTTCCATAGCTTCTTCAATTGCTTTTACAGAACGGCTTCGTGATACATCAAAATGAATGACTGTATTCGGAAATATATACTTGCCTCTCAGTGGAAGCATTGGTAGTGTTTTTTTCATTCAAGTCTTCCTTTCATTTCTGAATTATTTGTCTGTAAATTTCATCAGACATGAAGAAAAACTGCTTTGACACAAGAATCTCTTGCATGAAAGCAGTTTTTATTTCGGCTAATCTATCTATGCAATCTCACCATGATTGCTTGTCTTTACCCGTTTCTTTGGCACTGCGGCTTTCACCTTCACTCCAGAATGTTCGATCATTGGTTTTTCTTTACCTTCTACGACATCTTTTGTGATCAGGCACTCTGATACATCTGTCTGTGATGGGATTTCGTACATTAAATCCATGATCACACCTTCCATGATCGCACGAAGTCCTCTGGCACCTGTCTTACGTTCTAATGCTTTCTTGGCAATTGCAATTAATGCATCATCATCAAACGTAAGTTTCACACCATCCATCTCGAACAATCTCTGGTACTGTTTCACAAGAGCACTCTTTGGTTCTTTCAAAATGCGCACTAAGGCTTCTTCATCCAATGGATTTAAAGATACATTCACTGGAACTCGTCCAATGAACTCTGGAATCAGACCAAACTTCACAAAATCTTCTGGCAATACCTGTCTTAACAGCTCACCGAGATCTGTTTCCTTCTGCCCAAATACATCTGCTCCAAATCCAATAGATTTCTTGCCAATTCTTGATTCGATGATCTTCTCTAATCCGTCAAAGGCTCCTCCACAGATAAACAGGATATTGGATGTATCAATCTGAATAAATTCCTGATGAGGATGTTTTCTTCCTCCCTGTGGCGGCACAGACGCTACAGTACCTTCAATGATCTTTAATAATGCCTGCTGCACACCCTCTCCAGAGACATCTCTTGTGATCGATGTATTCTCAGACTTTCTTGTGATCTTATCAATCTCATCAATATAGATGATTCCACACTGTGCACGGTCAATATCATAATCTGCTGCCTGAATGATCTTAAGAAGAATATTCTCAACATCCTCACCAACATATCCTGCTTCTGTAAGAGCAGTCGCATCTGCGATCGCAAATGGTACATTTAACATCTTTGCTAATGTCTGGGCTAATAATGTTTTTCCTGAACCTGTTGGTCCAAGCATTAAAATATTACTCTTCTGCAATTCTACATCAGAGTCTCCACCCATTAAAATTCTTTTGTAATGATTATATACAGCTACGGAAAGTACTTTCTTTGCTTCATCCTGTCCAATAACATACTGGTCTAGAAATTCTTTGATCTCTTTTGGCTTACGTAAATTGATCTCTCCGTCATTCTCTGCATACTGTTCAAATTCTTCTTCAATAATCTCAGAACAAATGTCAATACATTCATCACAAATATAAACATTCTTACCCTTTGGTCCCGCGATCAGTTTGCGGACTTGGTCCTGTGTCTTATTGCAAAAAGAACATCTTAATACTTTTTTTTCGTCATTATAACCTGCCACCAGATCACCCCACTATTCTATCACTATCTATTTTCCATAACCTTATCGATCAGGCCGTATTCCAGTGCTTCCTGTGCAGTGAGCCAGTTATCACGTTCTGTATCCTTGACGATTGTCTCGTATGGCTGTCCTGTATTCTCGCTTAAGATCGTGTTTAATTTCTTCTTTGTTCTAAGAATATGTTCTGCTGCGATCTCAATCTCTGTTGCCTGTCCCTGTGCTCCTCCAGATGGCTGATGGATCATGATCTCAGCATTCGGTAAAGCCAGACGTTTTCCTTTTGTTCCACCAGATAACAGGAACGCTCCCATGCTGGCAGCCATTCCCATACACATTGTGGATACGTCACACTTCACATACTGCATCGTATCATAGATTGCCATTCCGGCGGTTACAGAACCGCCAGGGCTATTGATATATAAATTGATGTCTTTATCTGGATCTTCTGATTCTAAGAATAATAACTGAGAAACCACAAGTCCTGCTGTGACATCATTCACTTCTTCTCCTAAAAAAATGATTCTTTCTTTCAGCAGTCTGGAGTAAATATCATAAGATCTTTCTCCTCTGCTTGTTTGTTCAATGACATAAGGTACTAAACTCATCCTTGCATCCTCCTAATGATAGTTAAGGCAGTTTATTTATGTCTGTCAAATAGAACATAAAGTTATAAAATGCCTTGCTTATTTTGCTTCACCTACAAGGAAATCTACAGCTTTCTGTACTGCGATGTCATCCATCATCTGGTCTTTCTGAGCTCCCTGAATGATCTTTTCAAGCTGCTCTGTTTCCATCTGATACATTCCTGCCATCTTTTCCAGTTCTGCTTTGAAGTCTTCCTCGCTTGCTGTGATATCTTCTGCTTTCGCGATTGCTTCTAATACCAGACGTGTTTCGATTCTCTTAACTGCCTGTGGTTTTAAGTCATCTGCGAATTTCTGTGCATCCATTCCAGAGAACATTAAATACTGTTCCATAGAAAGTCCCTGATAGCTTAATCTCTGAGCAAATTCATCTGTCATCTGCTGAACCTGTTCTTCGATCATAGCTTCTGGAATATCCATTGTAGCTGCTTCTACAGCTGCATCTACGATCTTGTTTTCTCTTTCAGTATTAGCTGCTTCTTTCTTTCTATCGCGGATCTTTTCTTTAATATCTGCTTTGTAATCTTCTAATGTTTCAAATTCAGATACTTCTGCTGCGAATTCGTCATCTAATTCTGGAAGTTCTTTTTCTTTGATTGCTTTTACTGTTACTGTAAATACAGCATCTTTTCCTGCAAGATCAGGTGCATGATATTCTTCTGGGAATGTCACGTTGATATCTGCTGTTTCGTTTAAATTCTTTCCTACTAACTGTTCTTCAAATCCTGGGATGAATGCTCCAGATCCGATAACTAATGTCTGATCTTCAGCTGTTCCACCTTCGAATTTCACTCCATCAACAGATCCAGAGTAATCAATTGTTAAGATATCGCCGTCTTTTACTGCACGATCTTCAATTGTGATCTCTCTTGCGTTCTGTTCCTGAACTTTCTTTAATTCTTCTTCGATTTCGTCTTTTTTCACTGTAACTCTTGTTTTAGGTACTTCAATTCCTTTGTAGTCTCCTAAAGTTACTTCTGGTTTTAACGCAAATGTTGCTGTGAAGATAAAGTCTTTACCTTTCTCTAACTGAGTAACATCGATTTCTGGTCTTGAAACGATCTCTAAATCTGTATCTTTCATAGCTTCTGCATAAGCGTCTGGAATTAAGATGTTTGCTGCATCTTCATAGAAGATTTCAACTCCGTATTCTTTTGCGATCAACTGGAAAGGTACTTTTCCTTTACGGAATCCAGGTACATTAAACTGTCCTTTTTTCTTGTTGAAAGCCTGTTTGATAGCGTCATCTAATTTCGCTGCTTCAACTTCAATTGTTACCTTTGCCATATTATGTTCTAAGTTTTCCACTTGCAAACTCATCTGTATAGATCCTCCTAAAAATTATTATCTTTTTTGTAATTTCACAAACATTCACCTATTATAGCATAAGATTTGCGCGTTATACAAGCATCTTTGCGTTATTTTTCACTTTTTTCTTGATAAACATACTCATTTGAACTGCTTAGTACCCTTAGAGCCTTGCTGACGATACTCACTTTAAACGTATCCCCGTCTTTGAGATCTTTCTTCGATACCTCCAAAAGATGTTCATTATGGTAGGTTGTATTGATCTTTACATCGCCATCAAATACCTGACAGAAATTCGTAAAATTGTTTCCTACGATAAAGATGCTGTCCTTTGTCTCATATATCTTCGTCACCGTAAGCGGCCGGATTCCAAATTGAAGGTCCGTTGCCTTAAATGGATTCTCCTGATTCCATACATACTGTTTTCCGTACAACATATCATACTGAAGCTCTTTCATGTCTTTCTGATAATTTTTTGTACCTTTTCTTGTCTGGTGAAAACTGTTCATTAGTCCTGTATGGATATTACACTTATTCAGAACTTCTGATCCAAGATCATACGCCTCGATCGTTCCGTCCTTCTTCTTCAATCCAATAATATCCCACATAAAATAACTTGTCTGATATTTATTTCCATATGTCAGATCTTCATCTTCGATCTCCAAACTTGGAAGATGATCTCCATACATACAAAGAATCGTTGGTTCTCCACGCTGTTGTAATGCTTTGACCAGTTTCCCGACAAATTGATCCATCTGATAAACCTGATTGACATAATAAGTATATTTATTCTTCAGTGCTTCATCCTCAATTCCTTCAACCGTGATTTCTGGATTCTCAATGATCTGTGTTGTTGGATAATCTCCATGTCCCTGTACAGAAATACAATAAACATAATCCTGTCCCTTCGTAGAATCCAAACTATCCATAATACAACCGGTCAGAATCTGATCTTTTGCCCATCCATTTTCTGTCCATTTCTTGATGTTCATACTTTCTTTTGTTGTAAATGTATCAAAACCAAGCTGTGAGAATACCAGATCTCGATCATAAAATGCCGCACTGTTATCATGGATCGCGTGTGCCTTATATCCGTAATTCTTCAATACCGTCGCCATGCTCTCTGTCGTTGTATTCTGAAGCACTGTTTTATATGGATATTCTGCTGCTCCAAAATGGTCCAGATTCATTCCTGTGATCAGTTCAAACTCAGAGTTTGCTGTTCCTGCCCCATAAGACGGCATAGAAAGCTGTCCAGAGGAATACCCTTTCATATACTTATGGAAATTTGGTAATGGATCTTTGTTAAACTTAACTCCTTTGACCTGCGTAATATCAAAATGTGATTCCAACTGTACAAAGATGATATTTGGTTTCTTTACCTTTTCTTTCTTCATCTTTGCAACCTTCTTCTGTGTTCGTTTCTCAATCTTTTTGATCTTCTTTTCTGAATAATCTGATGGTTTATCAATTCCATTCTTCAAGGCTGTAATACTGAAACAATACGGTGTTCCATAATCACTGAATGCAATTCGGATATTATGGATCTGATCTACCAGCATTCCACTCTTAAATCCATAAGAAGTAACTCCCGAAAATACTGCTATGATCACTATAACTTTTATAAATCCGCTCTTGCGGTTTAAGTGTTCTTCTATTGGAAGATACATGTAAGCCACTACTAACAATACCAATGCGATCAGTAACAATGCTCCCATTGCTCCAATCTCAAGTGGCGAGAAGTAATTATTCATAACTGGCAATACAGACTTCATCAACGTAATATCTACATACGTAAATGGAGTATTTCTTGAACTGAGCATCATAAAATTTACGATTCCAACGATACTCCATAGCAGTGTTACTATTATATAGGAAAATAGTCGTCTCTTAGTAATCAGTGTCACAGAGTATGTTACGAAAATAATAAAGATGCTATATAAAAACATCTTGCTTCTCTGATCCACAAATCCCACAGCACTAAGATCAAATGTCTGACGTCCCAAAACTTCCAATACAAACGCCAGCACAACTGACAATACAAAATTACATATCAATGGGTGTTTTCGAAGCTTCTTTACGATCGTATTTCCGATATTCTTAAAAAAAGTTTTCATGCTTTTCTCCTTTGCTCTTTTTCGCTATCATAGTATTATATCATTCAAAACAGAAAGTATCTAGTTATAACTTCTTAAATCTTTATTAAATCTTTTCATGTCTATCTTTGATTATCAATGCCTATTTAAGCCATTTCTTCTATATTATGTACTGTCTTTGTTCATCATGTTTTATAGAAAGTGGTACAAAAAGTGGTACACTAAACCCGTTACAAGGCAAAAAAAAGAAACCGCTGAATAATCAACGGTTAAAATAAGTTCGCTATCTTCTGTAGCTCTTTTGCTTTGGTATCTGGCAGTACATGAGCGTATAAATCCATTGTCATTGATAACGTACTGTGTCCTAAAATTCCTTTTAATACCTGCGGTGGTATTCCATTCTCTATACATCTTGTAGCAAATGTATGACGAAATGTGTGGGGCGTGATCCATTCAAACACATGACCATCCTTAATGATCGCACGTTGTATTTTATCTACTTTGGTTTTTAACGAACTTTGGTACATTGGTAGTCCTGATTCTTCCAGAAACACAAGATTTTCAAAGCCTTTGACTGGCTGCCACTTATCCCCCATATACAGCTTTTTTTCCATCTGCTGCCGTCTTACTCTCTTTAGCAGGCGTTCCACATTGCCCAACATCGGTATATCTCTCTTTGATGTTCTGGTCTTTGGTTCATCTTTACGCCATCCAGTTTCCCCACTGTGGCATAATGTACCCGTTACATGGATCACTTTATTCTTGAAATCTATATCAGTTTCCCAGTCTAAGCCTCTTAATTCTCCACTTCTAAGCCCTGTGGATAGGAATAATTCGCATATATCCGCTATTTCACTATCTTTTGCATATTCCATAAATAACTTCTGTTCTTCCAACGTCATAACTCTTGACTCCTTTTTGTTCCTGTCTCTTATACACATCTGACGCTGCCGACGACTC
>ENA-OYZQ01000326-OYZQ01000326.1-human-gut-metagenome-genome-assembly--contig:-NODE-326-length-11897-cov-27.434133_pt1 | contig 11897 bp, 6 predicted proteins | sample MGYA00244076_ERZ653476 | MGnify/ENA primary metagenome ERZ653476 (study PRJEB26926, sample SAMN06164996) | human gut metagenome | biome: ENVO:00009003; feature: ENVO:2100002; material: ENVO:00002003... | reverse complement strand
GACGAGGAGGCAAACAATCCATCCAACTATCCGTCCGACGCAAAGTATTCGTTCCAGCTTTCCTTCGAAGTAAAAAAGGCAGACGGTTCGTACAAGACCTACACGAACCAGACCATGCTCTCTTTTTATAAGAAGAAAACCAACAATGATGATTTCAGCATCAACTACTCAAGCCCTGATGAATGCAATGCAGCTATTGCACAGTACGAGCAGGATGTACTTGAGGAGGGCGATTCAATTGTGGAGGGTTCTGAAGCTGTCAATATCACGCTGGAACCACAGGTTGCCATGACAGTCATCGACCAGAGCACCGGTGAAGTAAAGGCACTGGTCGGCGGTCGCGGTGACAAATCCGGCAACAGAACATGGAACAGAGCTACAGATACATGCAGACAGCCCGGCTCTACCTTCAAGATAATCGGCTGCTATGCTGCTGCTCTCGATGCAGGCGGCAAAACACTTGCATCCGTGCAGGATGATGCACCGTTTACAGTAGGTTCAAAAACCTTTAACAACTATGACAAATCTTTCGGAGGCTTTACCTCCATCCGATGGGCAATAACAAAGTCCATCAATATTGTAACAGTCAAAACCTTACAGGATATCGGGGTTGAGCTCGGTTACAAATATGCGGAGGATTTCGGTATTTCAACTCTCACCGATTCCGACAAAAACCTGTCACTGGCGCTCGGCGGACTGACAAAGGGTGTCACAAACCTTGAGCTCACAGGTGCATATGCTACTATAGCCAACGGCGGAGTATACTTAGAGCCAAAGTTCTACACTCAGGTTCTTGACCACGATGGCAATGTATTACTTGACAAGACCAATACGCAGAACACACGTACTGTAATCAAGGATACTACGGCATGGCTTCTTACAGATGCCATGAAGGATGTTCTGACACAGGGAACCGGAAAGCTGGCGCGCTTTGACAGCCAGATAGCCCAGGCGGGTAAATCCGGTACCACAACCAGCAACCGCGACTGCCTGTGGGCAGGCTACACACCATACTACACATGTGTCGTATGGGGCGGCTATGATGACAACTCAAAACAATCCGGCAAGCTCACATCCTATCCTAAGAATATATGGAGGAATGCCATGAGCAGAATCCATGAAGGACTTGAAACCAAAGACTTTGTACAGCCGGATGGTATAACAAATACCACGGTATGCAGCAAATCAGGACTTGTTCCTCTAGATGGAATATGTGACAATGATCCTCGTGGATCAATGCTGACAACCGAATATTTTGATACGGACACTGTGCCGACAGACAGCTGCGACCATCATGTTGCACTTGAGATTTGTGCCGCTTCGGGAGCAATTGCCAGTCCGTATTGTCCGAATAAAACATCAAAGGTATTTATAACAGGCGCTGTATCAGGCAGCCCTGAGTATGAATTCATGGCAGATGATACGTTCATGAATACCGTATGTACATTACATGATGCAACATCGCTGATCAACAGCTCACCAACCACCACGGATCCTACCAATTCCGGTACTACACCTGGCAGTACTGACGGCACTGCGGCTGGAGCACAGACAGGTGAAGCCGGAACTGGTACCGCTGCTGGCTCAGGTGCTAGTTCTGGTGGTTCCGGTTCAGGTGGTACTGATACTGGCAGCTCCGGTTCATCCGGTAACAGTGACCGGTAACACTCATCGTTAACCATTACAATTCATAACTTAATTATCTAAAGCAAAACCCCCAAGGATCATATCCTCGGGGGTTTTTGTTGATGTATATATGCTAAGGGGATTAGATAATAATTTGCATTACTCTACATCCTGTAATGCCTCAATTCCTTCCTCGCCTGTACGAACCTTGACAACCTGTGCCACGTCGTAAACGAAGATCTTACCATCTCCGATATGTCCGGTGTAGAGAGTCTTCTTAGCAGTCTCAATAACCTTTTCTACCGGAATCTTGCCAACGATTACCTCAACCTTAACCTTTGGAAGTAATGTCGCATCAAGCTCAGCTCCACGGTATTTCTCGCCGGCACCCTTCTGGATACCACAGCCCATAACCTGTGTCACTGTCATTCCTGTTACACCTAAGTCATTCATAGCCTTACGAAGCTTGTCGTACTTTGTAAGCTTTGAAATAATAACAACCTTGTGGATACCGCTTGCTGAAGCCGGTGTTGTTGCATTTACAACAGGCACTGCTGCATCCTTCTTTGCCTTAGAAGCTGTTGCATACTCTGAAGAACCAAGGTCTGTATTTTCATTGACATCCATAACATCACCTGATACATCCATGATAGCAAATCCTGCGTATGCTGATGGAAGACCATGCTCTGTTGGGTCAAGTCCTACGATTTCCTCTTCCTCCGAAACTCTAAGTCCCAGTGTAGCCTTGATAACAAGGAATACGATTGTAATAGTAACTACTGTCCATGCTGCAACAGAAACAAATCCTGTGAGCTGGAGTCCTAAAAGCTTAAATCCACCGCCGTAGAAAAGTCCTACGAGCTCATTGCCCTTTGAATCAGCAATTGAATATCCCGGAGCACTGTTTGTGGCAAAAAGACCGACAGCGATTGTTCCCCAGATACCATTCATCATATGTACTGCGACAGCACCTACAGGGTCATCCACACGAAGTACATGGTCAAGGAACCATACACCGAAGCAAACGAGAAGTCCTGCTACGGAACCGATAATGATAGCACCGAGTGCATCTGTTACATCACAGCCTGCTGTGATAGCTACAAGTCCTGCAAGTGAAGCATTCAGACACATTGACACATCAGGCTTGCCATATTTGAGCCATGTGAAAATCATACATACTACTGTTGCAAGTGCAGGTGCGATTGTTGTTGTTACAAAAATAGAACCAAGCTGCTCTACTGATTTTGCTGCTGCACCGTTGAATCCATACCAGCCAAGCCAGAGAATGAATACACCGAGTGCACCGATTGTAATGTTATGACCCGGAATAGCGTTTACTTTTGTAATATTTCCGTTTTTATCCTTTGTAAACTTTCCGATACGAGGTCCAAGAATTGCAGCTCCTACAAGAGCACTGATACCACCAACCATGTGGATGGCACATGAACCTGCGAAATCATGGAAGCCAATCTGTGAAAGCCAGCCACCGCCCCAGATCCAGTGAGCCTCGATTGGGTAAATAAGTGCTGAAATAACTCCTGAATAAACACAGTAGGAAATAAATTTTGTTCTCTCAGCCATAGCTCCTGATACGATAGTTGCTGTTGTCGCACAGAAAACCAGGTTGAATACAAAGTTTGACCAGTCAAAATCTTTGTAAGATGTAAAGATGTCAAATCCCGGTTTACCGATGAAACCAAGAACATCTTCACCTAATAAAAGTGAAAAACCAATCAGTATGAATACAACTGTACCAATACAGAAATCCATGAGGTTTTTCATAAGGATGTTACCGGTATTCTTTGCTCTGGTAAAACCTGCTTCTACCATAGCAAAACCTGCCTGCATCCAGAATACCAATGCTGCTCCAATAAGGAACCAGACTCCGAAAATTACTCCACTAATCTCTTCTGTCATAGTAATGTCCTCTCTTTCCTGTTTCTTCTTTCATTTTTTCATTTTATCGAAAATAAAATTTATAAAAAAATAGAGACACTTCACCAATTTCCACAGCTTCGTGGTTCAGCAAAATGTCTCCATTTTATTATTATGTTAAATTAAATCATATATTCCGCTCTAAACAGCTTTCCGTAAGCTTTGGGCCTTAAACTACAAGGATTAAACCTCGAAGATTAAATCGCCATATGATGGCATTGGCCACATCTCTTTGTCGACAATCATCTCAAGCTCATCAACCGGAGTACGAAGAGCATCCATAGCAGTCTTTACAACATCTCTGTAGTAAACAGCCTGCTCTCTGCCCTCTTCCATAGCGCCGGCCTTTGCTGTCTCATCCTTAAGCTTTGCAAGTGCAACCTGTGCATCTGAGAGAAGAGCTGAGCTCTCTGTAAGAAGCTCTGACTGAACAGATACATCTGCATCAGCAACTGCACTCTTAACTGAGTTAACTGACTGTGCAAGTGATGTAACATACTTGATAACTGCAGGAATAATCTGCTTTCCGGCAATATCAATCATAGCCTTTGCTTCTATATTAATAGTCTTTGCATATGTCTCATACTCGATCTCGGCACGGCTCTCAAGCTCTGTCTTTGTAAATACACCGAACTTCTCGAATGCTGCAACTGACTCAGGAGCAACGTATGCAGGAATTGCATCTACCATAGACTTGATGTTTGGAAGTCCACGTCTCTCTGCCTCAGCTACCCACTCATCTGAGTATCCGTTTCCGTTGAATACGATTCTCTGGTGCTCTACTGCGTAATCCTTGATGAGATCATGTACAGCGAGGTCAAAGTTGTCTGCCTTCTCAAGTATATCACAAGCGTCTGAGAATGCCTCAGCAACGATTGTGTTAAGCACGATGTTGGCCTGTGCAACAGAATCCTGTGAACCAACCATACGGAACTCGAACTTGTTTCCTGTGAATGCGAATGGTGATGTACGGTTACGGTCTGTAGCATCCTTCATGAAATCAGGAATTGTCTTAACACCTGTCTCAAGCTTCTCACCCTTTAAGCTGTGTGTAGCTGTACCTGTTGCGATAAGCTGGTTCAATACGTCTCCGAGCTGGTCTCCAAGGTAGATAGAAAGGATTGCAGGTGGTGCCTCGTTAGCTCCAAGTCTGTGATCGTTTCCTACATCTGCTGCTGCCGCACGAAGAAGTGCTGCATGCTCGTCGATTGCCTTTAACATACATGTGAGTACAAGTAAGAACTGTACATTGTCATGTGGTGTCTTGCCAGGCTCAAGCATGTTGATACCATCATCTGTTGTGATTGACCAGTTGTCATGCTTTCCTGAACCGTTAACTCCTGCGAATGGCTTCTCATGAAGTAAGCACTGGAGTCCGTGACGGCCTGCCACCTTCTTGAGTGTCTCCATGATGAGCTGGTTGTGGTCAACAGCTACGTTGCACTCAGCATAGATAGGTGCAAGCTCGTGCTGTGCAGGCGCTACCTCGTTGTGCTGTGTCTTAGCTGAAACACCAAGCTTCCAGAGCTCCTTGTTTACATCTCTCATGTAAGCTGCGATTCTCTCACGGATAGCTCCGAAATAATGATCATCCATCTCCTGTCCCTTTGGAGGCATAGCTCCGAAAAGTGTACGTCCTGTGAAGATGAGATCCTTTCTCTGTAAATACTTCTCACGGTCTACAATGAAGTACTCCTGCTCAGGTCCGACTGAAGGAGTAACCTTCTTTGATGTTGTATTTCCGAATAATCTAAGAAGTCTCAGTGCCTGATCGTTGATTGCTTCCATTGATCTAAGAAGAGGTGTCTTCTGATCAAGAGCCTCGCCTGTATATGAACAGAAGGCTGTTGGAATGCAAAGTGTTGCGCCTGCTGCATCCTGTCTTACAAATGCAGGTGATGTACAATCCCAGGCTGTATATCCTCTTGCCTCAAATGTAGCACGAAGACCACCTGATGGGAAAGATGAAGCATCCGGCTCACCCTTTATTAACTCTTTTCCTGAAAAGCTCATAAGTACTTTTCCGTTTGGCATTGGAGAAGTGATAAATGAATCATGCTTCTCAGCAGTAACGCCTGTAAGTGGCTGGAACCAATGTGTATAGTGTGTTGCACCCTTCTCAATGGCCCATTCCTTCATCTCGTGTGCGATAACATCAGCAGTCTCGAGATCAAGCTCCTTTCCTTCGTCCATAACCTCATGGAGCTTCTTGTAAACCTTCTTTGGAAGACGCTCCTGCATAACTGCATCGTTAAATACGTTCTCTCCAAAGATGTCTGCTACGTTGAAATATTCCTGTTCGCTCATATCTTACATCCTTTCTGTTCATCAATCCCCTTGAGTGAATTGTTATTTTCAAATAATGTTTAAACAGCTGCACAACATATAAACTCAAATATTCTTGTTTTATGCCGGACTTCTCAGTTTATTAAAAAAGAGGGCACTCCATCTATGGTGGAACGCCCTCGTTCATTTCGCTTAACATTATTTCTGAAATTAAGATACTCCTTTGAGTATCAAAAATCAAGTGTTTATGTTAAAAAAGTTAAGTTTTATAAAATTTTACTACAAGATATAAATATTTTGTAAAGTAGTATGTGCAAAAATACTAAATTGCAATAATATTATTCAGCCTTTCCAACTGATCCGAAAAGCTCCATCTTCTCCTTAACTGTTGCCTTGATTGCCTCAGCACCTGGAGCAAGAAGCTTACGAGGGTCAAATCCCTTGCCCTCAAGATCCTTTCCGGCCTCGATGTATTTACGTGTTGCATCTGCGAATGAAAGCTGGCACTCTGTGTTAACGTTGATCTTAGATACTCCAAGGTCGATTGCTTTCTTGATCATGTCAGCTGGGATTCCTGTACCACCGTGAAGTACTAATGGCATAACACCAGTCTTCTGCTGGATAGCGTCAAGAGTCTCAAAGCTGAGTCCCTGCCAGTTTGCAGGATATTTTCCGTGGATGTTTCCGATTCCTGCTGCAAGCATATCTACACCAAGATCAGCAACTCTCTTGCACTCGTCAGGATCAGCGCACTCGCCCATTCCAACAACTCCGTCTTCCTCGCCACCGATTGAACCAACTTCAGCCTCGATAGACATGCCCATTGCATGAGCAACTGCTACTAACTCTTTTGTCTTTGCAACGTTCTCATCGATTGGATAATGAGATCCGTCAAACATGATTGATGTGAAGCCAGCCTTGATGCACTTGTAGCATCCTTCGTATGTGCCGTGATCAAGGTGAAGTGCTACAGGTACTGTGATACCGAGCTCGTCATGCATAGCCTTAACCATTGCTGCTACTGTACCGAAGCCTGTCATGTACTTTCCGGCACCCTCAGATACACCAAGGATTACAGGGCTCTTAAGCTCCTCTGCTGTTAAAAGTACTGATTTTGTCCACTCAAGGTTGTTGATGTTGAACTGACCTACTGCGTAATGTCCTTCTTTTGCTTTCTTAAGCATTTCTGTTGCAGATACTAACATATTTTTTCCTCCTGTTAATTAAAAGCTAATGTTATTATATTACATAACCTTATAAAAATAAAGTTAAATTTTTAACACAATCAGATAAAAAATTGTATACTATTACTATTTTATGTCCGATTTTGTATTTATCAGCACATAATGGTAATCTGTTTGTTCAGATTAGTGATGGTCAGATCCGTGTGGCTGCCGCCAAACTCTCCGTCGAGTGTCCACGGTACCTCCTCCTCACTCTCCACATGCATCTCACTGGTCTTGAAAGAGTAGATGAGCTCATTGTCATTTTCACGGTTTGCCAGTCCCGCAAGTATCTTGTTGAGCTCGATTGGGTTTTTTGGATTCTTGATGAGTGTCACCTCAAAAAGGCCGTCATCAAGCAGTACGTCAGGACCTGATATGCCCTTGAAGCCTCCTACCGAAAGGGAGTTGGTCACCATTCCATATATAAACTCATCCTCTATTATCTCACCGTCATGGCTCACCTTCATCCTGTACGAGGTGATATCCATCAGGTGCTTTGCACCCTCTAAAATATATGCGGCATGTCCCAGTATATTTTTCATCTGCTGCGAGGTCTGGTAGGATACCTCTGTAAAAAGGCCAAAGGCTGCAACATATACGAAGGTATCTCCGTTGAAACCTCCCACATCACACGGGAATGGAGTACCGTTTACGGCAACTCTTGCGGCCTCCTCCATATTTTTGGGTATGCCGAGAGAGTTTGCAAAGTCATTGGTGCTGCCCGCAGGGATGTATCCTATCGGTACATTTACCTCGCTTTGCTCCATGCCGGTCACTACCTCGTCGAGTGTGCCGTCTCCGCCGCTGCACACTACAAGGTCATACTTCTTAGCATTTTTCCTGACCTTTTTTATGGCATCTCCCTGACACTGTGTAGGATAAATGGTGATTTTGTATCCTGCCTTTGTCATGATGTCCACGATATTTACCAGGTGCTCCTTTATGAGTCCCTTGCCTGATTTAGGATTAAATACAAATAAAAGCTTTTTCTTCATCTATCTCAGTTCCTCCGCAATCGCCGATAATTTTCTAAGCCTGTGGTTGACTCCCGATTTGCCCATTGGCGGATCCAGATATCCTCCGAGCTCCTTTAGCGGTGCATCCGGATATTCAAGCCGAAGCAGCGCCATCTCCCGAAGCTGCGCCGGTAAATCATCGAGTCCTCTCATTTTCTGTATCAGTCTGATATCCTCTATCTGCTTTACAGCCGCATTCACAGTCTTGCTGATGTTTGCGGTTTCGCAGTTTACTTTACGGTTTACACTGTTGCGCATTTCCTTTAATATGCGCACATTTTCCAGCTTCATGAGTGACACATACGCCTCCATGATGTTGAGACTGTCCACGATGTGGGCGCCCTCCTTTATGTACACTACATAGTGCCCCTTGCGCTCTACTATCTTGGCATCCGTATCAAAGCCGCACAAGAGCTCCTGAAGCTGCTTTGCCTGCTCTTTCGTATGACACACTATCTCAAAATGGTACGCTTTGTTGGGGTCGCTTATCGAGCCCGCTGCCATGAAAGCTCCCCTGATAAAGGCTCTCTTGCAGCATGTCTGCATAAGAAGCAGTCCGTCTGCGGTCTGTCTGTTGACAGGCTGTGCCGTGATTTTAAGCGCTGCAAGTATTTTTCCGGTATCCTGCTCATCCAGCGCCTTTGTGGTATCTGTGCCAAAGGCACGCTTCATAAGTGTGGCATATTTATTTAAAAGCAGCAGGTTTTCGGTGTCGAGCTCAAGTCCCTTTGTTTTTTCATTGATACGGCCCGAAAGCTCTATGATGCCTGCAAGCTCAGCGAGCTGACAGTGCCTGCTCTTTGATACCTGCTTTGCCAGCTCTTCCTTTACATCACTGGAAAACGACATGTTATTTACCTCTCAATGCATCCTTTCCTATGTCGCGATGCTCTATCTTAAGTCCATAGTCATTACAGCCGCTAAGCCTCTTGTACAGCTCGTTTGCAAGCGTTACCGAGCGGTGCTTGCCTCCGGTGCAGCCTATAGATATAACAAGCTGGTTTTTACCCTCAGAGATATAGTTTGGAATGAGAAACTTTATCATATCATCAAGCTTGTCGATAAACTCATTTGCCTCCGGAAACTGCATGACATAGTCCTGTATCTCCTTATCATTGCCGGTTTTCGCGCGCAGTCCGTCCACATAGTAGGGATTTGGCAAAAACCTCACATCCATAACTATATCAGAGTCTGACGGTATGCCATACTTGAAGCCGAAGGACAGTATCGTGATAAACAGATTCTTGTAATCCTCATTCTGCACAAATATCTTTTCCAGCTCAATTTTAAGCTCCCTTGTGAGAAGCTGGCTTGTGTCTATGATATAGTCAGCATTGTCCTTTAAATACTGCAGCTTTTCCCTCTCAAGCACGATGCCCTTATTGATGCGCTCACTGCCTGCGAGAGGATGGTTTCGCCTCGTCTCCTTGTATCGCTTTACAAGCACCTCATCCTCAGCATCGAGGAAAAGTATCTCATACGGAAAATTTTTCTGCCTTAGCTGCTCGAGTGTCTGTGGAATCGCATCAATTCCTGAGCCGTTTCGCACATCTATGCCGACTGCCACCTTGGACACATCACTGTGAAAGGTGTTTGAAAAGTCTATGAGCTTATCTAATAGCTGTATAGGCAGATTGTCTATACAGAAATATCCCATATCCTCCATCATTTTCATTGCTGTGCTTTTTCCGGCACCTGACATGCCCGTCACTATTACAAATTTCACTAGAATTCTCCAATCATCTTAACTTCCGGTTCGAGCTTTACTCCAAACTGCTTTAAAACTGTTTCCTGCACGTCTTTTATGAGTGTCAGGACATCCGCTGCAGTGGCTTCACCCTTATTGACTACAAAGCCGCAGTGCTTCTCCGACACCTGTGCATCTCCCACGCTGTAACCTCGAAGGCCTGCATCCATGATAAGCTTCCCTGCAAAATAGCCCTCCGGTCTCTTAAAGGTACTGCCTGCACTTGGGTACTCAAGCGGCTGCTTCTCCACTCTCTTTGCGCGAAGCTCTGCCATATATGACTTTATCTCATCCTTAGGCTTTGGTGTGAGTCTGAATCTGGCTGACAGCACTATATAGCCCTTTTCCGGGACTATGCTGTGCCTGTAGGATAAGTCAAGCTCATCCCTTGTGACAGTCTTTAGCTCGCCCTCTGCTGTGAGCACTGTGGCATCGATTAGGACATCCTTTATCTCTCCGCCGTAGGCTCCTGCGTTCATGACTACCGCGCCTCCAACACTTCCGGGTATGCCCGATGCAAACTCAAGACCTGAAAGCGATGCCTCCGCTGCCTTTGCCGCCACTGCTGCAAGGATAGCCCCGGCGCCGGCTGTGATGATATGACAGTTGTCTTGTGCTGTGAGGTCCTGCGCTGTGCTTTGCTGCGCCACAGCTTCTGTCACCTCGATTTCGGACAGGCCTTTTCCAATACCAATTACAAGGCCTCTGATGCCCTTATCTCCTACCAGCAGATTGCTTCCGTTTCCTATCACTGTAACCGGCATATCACATGCCTTAGCCATCTCTATAAGCTTTGAAATCCGGCTCATATCAGGCTCTGCATAGTAATCTGCCGGGCCTCCTATGCGGAAGGTCGTGTGTTTTTTCATCGGCTCATCCTGCAGGAGACCAAGCTGCGGCAATTGTTCTGTTACACTTTTTACAAATGTCTGATTCATCTTATATTCCTTTAGCCTATGCTTCCTTCAAAAATGCAATGTAGCCTCTGAATGCCTCATATAAATCGACCTTGCTGATGATTTCCCATGGCGCATGCATATTGAGCACCGGCACACCGCTGTCAATAACATTCATGTCATAGTTTGCGAGGATATATGCGATTGTTCCGCCGCCTCCCTCGTCTACCTTTCCAAGCTCCGCTGTCTGGAATGAAACATCTGCTGTATCCATGATATTTCTAAGCCTTGCAACATACTCTGCGTTGGCATCGTTTGAGCCTGATTTGCCTCTGGCGCCTGTATATTTGTTGAACACAAGACCCTTTCCGAAGTATGCCGAGTTCTTCTTTTCCATAACCGATGGATAGTTCGGGTCAAAGGCTGCTGATACGTCTGATGAGAGTACCTTTGAGTTTTTCAGTGCACGTCTGACTGCAAGCTCGCTATAGTCTCCTGCCAGGTTCATCACCTCTGCCACACAGTTTTCGAAAAAGCGTGACTGCATGCCGCTGGCTCCCACAGAGCCGATTTCCTCTTTGTCCACGAGCAGGCATACACTTGTATATTCCGGTGCGCCATCTATTTCAAGCATAGCTCTGTATGAAGGATATGCGCACACTCTGTCGTCGTGGCCGTAACCCATGATCATACTTCTGTCAAGTCCGTAGTCTCTTGCCTCTCCGGCAGGTACAACCTCTATCTCTGCTGAAAGGAAATCATCCTCGTCCACACCGTACTCCTGTGAAAGTATTGTGAGGATATTGGCCTTTACTCTCTCCTTGATATCCTTGTCGTCCTCGTCCTTTTCTGGTCCGGGTATGCTTCCGATCAGCACATCAAGGCTCTCGCCCTTTATGACCTCTGAGGCCTTCTTGCCCATCTGCTCGCCTGACAGATGAATAAGCAGATCACTCACACCCACTACAGGATCATTTGGCTTGTCTCCGATATTGACTGTCACTGTGCTGCCATCCTTTTTACAGATGACTCCGTGAAGTGAAAGCGGCAGTGTAACCCACTGATATTTCTTGATGCCGCCATAATAATGTGTATCGAAAAGTGCCATGTCTGTGTCCTCGTATAAAGGCACCTGCTTTAAGTCCATTCTAGGTGAATCAATATG
>ENA-OYZQ01000324-OYZQ01000324.1-human-gut-metagenome-genome-assembly--contig:-NODE-324-length-11972-cov-5.088109_pt1 | contig 11972 bp, 10 predicted proteins | sample MGYA00244076_ERZ653476 | MGnify/ENA primary metagenome ERZ653476 (study PRJEB26926, sample SAMN06164996) | human gut metagenome | biome: ENVO:00009003; feature: ENVO:2100002; material: ENVO:00002003... | reverse complement strand
ACACGTAAGGAGTCGTCGGCAGCGTCAGATGTGTATAAGAGACAGGTTCAATGAATTCTAAGGCTGGCTGTGCCGGTTCTGTTCTTAACATTTTGCAAATGCCACAATTTAATCATCAGGCTGAGGTTGTAAGGGGCGTATGCGAAGAACAGTGTTCAACTATGCTAAGCTCCTTCTTTAAGGAACTGCGCGAGAAGAAAAAAATACTCAAAGAAAAGGCACTTGCTGAAAGCTCTGACGCAGATAACAATCAGGGATTTATTAACCGTTAATTCAAGGAATACCTTAACATAATTATTTAAAGTGCATTTAATGCCTGGAGGACTACCTATGAACGTAAGATACAGTCTTGGAGATTACACGCTTAAAGTATTAGGCTGTGATAAAAGCCTTGATGTTCTGGATTTCTATTACAGAAACCGCAACGATTTTGATATATATGAAAGTGATAAGCCAGAAGCTTTCTATACAGAAGAATTCATCAAGAATATGCTCAATGCTGAGAACAAAGCTCTTATGTCTTTACATTTTGTAAGATTTTTTCTTGTATCTAATGACAATCCCGACTACATTATCGGAACTATTTCTTTATCCCACATCAACAGAGGCTCATCACCATCTGCTAATATGGGATATAAAATAGACCGTCTTAACCGCGGCAAAGGGCTTGCTTCCCTTATGATTGCCCATATGCTTGATGTGGTAATTCCCGATTTAGGTATCCACCGCACAGAATGTTACATTCATCCTGACAATAAGATTTCACTCCACCTTATGGACAAAATGTCATTTATTGATGAAGGCATTGCACATTCTTATGTAAAGCTTAACGGCAAATGGCAGGATCACAGACGTTTTGTCTATATCTCCTGATACCAGTATCCAAAATATGGATTAGAATAATCGCTTCTATGGCTTTTCTTAAAATTGTTAAAGCCAAACATTGAAGCCATATACCTCTCCCTGTTGCAGTACATTCCCGGCACGCCAATAAAATAATGTGTGTTATTCTCATTTTCACACACCCTGCCAAACAAAAGATGCCGGAAATTATAATATCCGTGTATTAAAAAACTGTTATTTATTATGTCATTCTCTATGGACAACAGCTCTTTAAGCACCTCTGTTGACACCTCTACGCAGTCGTACAGATAGTCATCATCAAATGCGTCAATATAATCAGGCTTTGCATACAATAATTTATCGACTTTTTTGTCAAAGCTGGTCTTTGCTTTTTTTCTTTTTGACTTATCATTATCACTTTCCATTATCTTATTACCCTGACCGGTGCAGTTATCCAAAGTCTCCGCCTGCATAATTGCAACATCCTTATCCTCCTGTATCATACATCCATTGGTGTATGCTGTATTACTGTCTGACTGTGCTGCACTGACTGTTCCATTCATATTCTGCAAAGCATTAGCATTTTCTGGTGCATTATTATCCACTGCTACGTTATGGCTGGCATTGTCTGGTTTATTGGTACTATCTTTGAAATTATCAACAACAGAAGCTCTTTTTCTTTTATTAATCAACATTTCTTTGTCAACGAAGTGGATTTTTTGTGTATTAATGCTCTCATCTTTCCACATTGAGAACATCATATAGAATGCATCCGCCTGATTGGCTATTCCAATGCCGCATATGTCAGAAAATGCGTACCCTGTACTATCAATGTTGGACGAATTAAATATGCCCTTGTACACAGCCATACCATTCTGCACCATACAGTCGCCAGCCTTTAAAAGCTGGTATTCACCACTGTTATAACCTGCGAATAACAGATACACCCCGAATAGTTCCGGAGTATCAGTATATACACCCCTTAGATTAATATTTAACCGGATTTCTCCCCTGACAACTTCAACCTTTGCAAAGCCTACATTCTTATCCTTAACTCCACCCGGATATGAATAGATATATGACACAAAACGTTGATAATCAGCCATTTTAAAACCTCCCTTAGGACATAAGATTAACTAATCAATCTTATGTCCTAAGGGAGGTAAATATTCATTGCCTTAATTATGTGCTGTCTGTTATCTGTTATTAATTATCGCATTAGTAAGAGCTGCGAACTGCTCTAATGTGAGTGCTTCTCCTCTTATTGTAGCAGAAAATCCACACTGTTCTAATGCTTTAAGCAGTTCCTCTTTGGATACATTGACTTCACCGCTATTACCCACGCTGTTCATCATAGTCTTTCTTCTTTGGTTAAATGAAGCTCTTATTATCTTGAACATAAGATGTTCATCAAGCACTTCAACTGGAGGCTTCTGGTATCTTTCAAGCTTTATTACCGCTGAGTCTACATTTGGACGTGGCATAAAACAGCTTGCTGGAACATTAAGCACAATCTTAGGTCTGGCATAATACTGCACTGCTAATGAAAGTGCACCGTAATCTTTAGTTCCCGGACCTACCTGCATACGGTCTGCCACTTCCTTCTGAACCATAATAGTTATGCTGTCCAAAGGCACACCACTCTCAAAAAGTCCCATAATAATAGGAGTTGTTATGTAGTAAGGAAGGTTAGCAACAACCTTTATTGGCTTACCACCATTTTTCTTGTCTGCAAGTTCCTTAATATTAAGCTTTAATATATCCTCATTGATAACTGTTACGTTATCATACCACGACAGTGTATCCTCTGTAAGAATTGGTATAAGCTTCTTATCAATCTCGACAGCTACAACCTCTCTTGCATTCTCGCAGAGTATCTGTGTCATAGTTCCAATACCCGGTCCTACCTCAAGCACGAAATCATCCTTCGTAACTCCGGCTTCCCTCACAATCTTTTCAACTACATTTTCATCTATAAGAAAGTTCTGACCGAACTTCTTCTGAAAATTAAAACCGTATCTGTTAAGCACCGCGATTGTATTAGTCGGATTGCCAAGGTGCATAACGTGTGCGTATTTATTATCCACTATATAATCTCCATTCTTATAATTACTGATTGACGAATATGTTATGCCTCTTTAAAGAATAACCTTCTCGCATTGTTATTAGTAATGTCCACTATCTCATCATAAGACATTTTCTTGATTTCTGCCAGCTTTTCTATGACATATCTTATATTACTGCTGTCATTTCTTTTGCCCCTGTTAGGAACTGGTGCAAGATATGGGCAGTCTGTTTCTAATAATATGCGCTCCATTGGTATAACCTCCGCCGCCTCAACAAGCTTTCTTGCATTCTTAAAGGTAAGCACGCCGCCTATTCCAAAGTAGAAGTTCATATCGTAAAATGTCTTGACCGACTCCTTAGTATATGAATAACAGTGTATTATTCCACCTATCCTGTCCGCATTTCCATTTTTTAAAATGTTAATTGTGTCCGCACAGGCTTCTCTGGAATGTATAATCACTGGCTTATTAACTTCAACAGCCATCTGTAACTGCCTTTCAAACCATTTAAGCTGTACTGCCCTCTCTGGCTCATCATAATAATAATCAAGTCCAATCTCACCTATTGCAACAACCTTCGGATTGCTTAGTGCTTCTTCCTTAAGCCAGCTTATAATATCCTCATTAAGTTTGTCATAATCATCTGGGTGAACGCCTATAGCCGCATATATATTCTTATACTGCTTCGCAAGATTTAAAGTCTTCCTGCACCCTTCTATGCTTGCACCGACATTTACAATAGTATCAATGTCTGTAGATAAAAGCTTATTAAGCAGTTCGTCCCTGTCCACATCAAATGCTTCATCATCATAATGTGCGTGTGTATCAAATATTCTCATTCTTATTCTTCCCTGACTTTCCTGTCTTTCCAAGAGCAATCACCCATACAACTGACAGGATAATTCCTGCTATGCTGACAATTGCTCCCTGCCATACATAAGGCACTTTAATATTAATAACTGTTGTACCTTTCTGTATATACATAAGATTATTCTTTTTTTCAATATTCTGTGCTGTGCTGAATATGTCGTGATAAGCAAGTGCAGTGTTAACATTATCCTCATTAGATGTTATTGTAATCGTGCTGCCTGTATAATCAATTGTAAGAGGAAATATCTTTCTTTGTGGCAATGTTTCCTGTGTAAGACCTGACATATTCTCAAGCAGTCTTCCAACTGTCTTATCACCTGTCATACTGTAGAAATTCATAATGCCAAGACCACACATTATTATATTATCATTCTTAACTGTTCCATAGAAATCAAGACTCAGTCCATTATCGTCAACACTTCCGTAAGAAGTATCAAGTCCATCAAGATATACAGTATTCCACTCAGTGTGTCCCTGTGGGAACATATCTGTATATACACGCCCAATTCTTGTATTCATCTCTGGATAACCATTCTCGAACTTAACCGCATTACAGGTAACTCCAAGAAATGTCTGTGTATGGGTTCTCTTATCCTGCGGAATGGAGTCTGCTGAGATTATAATCTTAACCCCTGCCTCACTAAGTCTTATAATAAGCTCCTCTGCCGCCTCTTTATCATTATAAGTAAAGCCGTCAAGGAATATCTCTTTATACTGCGATAACTGCTCAAATGTATAATCATCAAGATTATAAGAGTCCGTTTCTTCTACCGCTGGAAATCTTAAAGAAATTCCTGAAGCACCACTTCCTATGCCTATAGCTTCATAAGTGCTTATAGTTCCCCAGTTACCATTAACATCAAGATGATAAAGCCTGTAATCACCATTGTAGTCAACAAGCTTATAGCCCACAGCATTTGCCGCCTCATCAAGCTTATCAAGAGTTCCTGTATATTTATTAAGTTGTGAAAGCCTTACAACAACTGTGTCGTTACCAAGCTCCTCGCATCTGTCAAACATATAGTAAAATCTGCTTTCAGCCATAGCCTTATTAAGATTGGCTATGTTAGTTGATGTGTTAGCTGCTTCCCAGCCCGCACCAAATGCAGCCGGCACTCCGTTATTCCAGTCTGCTGTAAGCCACGCACCCATAGCTCCAAGACTACTCGCATCCATAAGTGCAAGCCTCTGTCCTGTTATGCTCTGTGCCTTTGATATAAGTGTATAGTTCTGTATCTGATTAATCCTGTCCTCTGCCTCACTTGTATCTGTCATATTTAATGATAAAATATCATCAATAAGCGATGTATCAGAAGAATTATCCTCTGATGTACTATTATACCGGCTGAACATTCCACTTAAAGATATTTTATTATCTTCTGTAAACAGACTTCCGCCTGTTATCAATGTAAGTGATGGCACTATATCTGCTATAAGAAGAACACACATCAATAGCACCAACGGCTTCTTTAATGTATCCCACTTAAGAAAGCTGTACAATATAAAGCATAATGCTATGGAAATAAATCTTAACATCCAAAGATACTGGCTTCCTGGAAGAAGGCTTAACACCGGATACATAGCTGTAGTAGTGCATACAAGAATGACTACCGCTGTCACAAATCCCGCTCTTGACTTCTTATATCCAAGGAATATTCCGCATACCGCTATTATGCACGCTGCAATCCCATAGTAGAAATGGGAGTTATTGCTCTTAATTCTATCAAGCGGATTAAGAGTAACAACAAGCTTCTGAAAGAAGTTAGCCATATTTTCTGAGTTATCAAGTGATGTTATTCCTCCATTAAGCGAAGCAACAAGCCATATTCCAAGAACCATAAATCCAAGCAGTATGCTGACAATCACTTCCAATACCGCTCTCTTATTGCCTTGCTGGAACATATACACTATGCAGTATATAAGCACTGCCAGTGCAATCATACCAGCATAGCCAAGATGACACATTGCCATAAGTGCGAATGTAACTATAATTATAGGAATATATATTCTCTTTCTCTCTGACAGATATTCACATACCGCATATATGAATACAGGCAGAAATATCATACACAATGATCTTGCAAGATTACCTTCAACAAACAATGCAAGCAGATTATTAGGCATAAAGAACCATATAAGTCCAACAAATGCACCAAGATATGGCCTATTCATTTTCCTGCCTATTATAAGCCATAATATGCTGTTAAAAAAGCAGACTGAGCCCACGAATATAAGGTATCCTGCAAGCTGTCCTCCACCTGCAATCATCTGGCATAATGCCATATAATATGCTGTAAGTGGTGCCCAGTAACGCATAATCTCCACGCCGTTATACCACATAGAATTATATATAGGATACCAGCTGCCTTCCTTTATAGAATTGTATACATAATCTCCACGGAATATATGATACATAGTATCTGAACCTGTAGGGTATGCCCCATTATTCTTAACTAAGAATACAACAAGCACTGACACTGCCAGATATATTATTGGCATAAGAATTAACAGATACCACGTCTTCCTGTTCACATCATTTCTATTCATAACAGCCATCATCCTTCTGTTAAATCATCTAATACTGCATCCATAACCTCAGATAATATTATATTCTCTGTATCTGCGTTAATCTGTGCATTTCCCTCCTGCTCTGCCATATTAACAATATAACTTCTTGTAGGAGTTTCGCTCGCCTCTAATCTTGTCATCATTCCACCGATATCATGAATTATCCTGTAGAATTCACTTGAAAAATAATCAGTTACATTCTCAAGTGTCGGCATTATGCTGTCAAAAGGCTCTTCATCATTAAGCACCTTATTCTGGTACTTTTCAAGGAAATTGGCAATTCCCTTCTCGAATATATTAAACTCAACAAATGAGCTTCTTCCAAACTTAATATCCAGAGCGAACTCCCATGTGTGTGGATGTATTTCACCCTTCTTGCCATCAATAATTATGTAATGCCTCATATTAAGGTAAAATTTAATTCTATATTCCCTGTACAACTTAACTGCCATATTAATCTCCATTCCTGTCTGATATTTTAAGCATATACACTGTATTTATACAGCCTTACTCTGTTTATATCTGTCCTTAAGTTTACTAATATCAGCTTCATTATTAACAAGCTGGCTGTTCTCAACTGATGAATTATCATCTACAAGTATATTAATCTTGTCCAGGGCACGCTTTTCATCAATCTTAATAAATATAAGCACAAGATCCGTCCTGCCATATTCAAATCTCAGAACATTTTTATCAAGAATATATACTGCTCTTTCTATAAACTTAACCCTGCTTTCAATATTCCTGCATTTGATATGTATAAATGTGACCGGATATATCTCCCTCTTAGTAATCTTTTCAAGAAACGGAATAATAGCCTTCTGCTTCCACAGATTATTTCTTGTATCGTGAAGGTCGCTTTCCATAAGCTTCTGGTTAATCTTTGAAAGTCGTCTGTTGACCGTATCGATTGTATCCTTCTGTACGTCCATTTTGAATAACATATGTCTTATATAATAAGCCATAAGCATTGGCACTAAGACAATAATCAGAAGAAGTACCACGAATAATGTAGTCATCTGTGTCTTTACACCAAGATAACTGTTGTTATCAAGAAGTGCACCCCTCTGTGTAAGCAGGCATAATCTGTATGGCTCATTCTTATATTCAAACAGAACTCCTGAGGCAATATAATCGTTGTCGTTAATATTAATTGTCTTATGCGCAACCTTATTCTGTATAAGACCATCTATGAACTCCTTGGCACTATCTGACATATAATATGTTGAAGCTGTAACGCCTTTATATTTATTAGTTTCTGTTATATCTTTTACAAATAGCATTGACTGGTCCTTTGAAAATGTCCAGTAATGGTTAGACGAGGCATCCATTGTCTCAAGGATTTCCTTAATAATCTGCTCATCATTTCTATTATCCTTAAGATTAATCTGGTCAAGAACAAGCTGTACATACGCATCCTGCTGTGTCGCACACACATCAAGAATTCCGTCCTCATACCTTTGAAGTTCTATATGTGCTGTAAATCCTGCTATAACAGCTACACATATTACACATATTGTTGTAATAATAAGCACCGGGTGTTTACCCAATCTGTCTTTCAGTTTCATAGCTTACTCCCATCTAACACATTTTATAAAGACTCATCCTCATCTATCAGTCCAATCTGTTCTATTTTCTCTGCGGCTTCTTTACTGTCTTCTGCCATAGTTTTATCTTCCATAATGTTACGTTTGTCTTCTGTAATATCAACAGCCTCCGGTGTATCAGCTTCTTCTACCTCTATAAGCTCCATATCCTCCATAGGCTCGTAATTGACTGCTTTTCTTAACTTTCCAATAAATGCCGCCGGCTTTTGCATATCCTGTTTCACAACCTTAGCAAATGCCTTGCACTCATCTGTGAAGTTCATCGTCTTCCATGCACTATCTGTCTGTATGCTGTTAATAATACCTGCTACTCTTATAAAGAATACGAGAAAATTAAAGAACGGCAGGAACAATATGCACCACCAGTGCCGTACATAATATTTCTTTACATCCTTATTTATGTTAAGGAAATACGCGACAACTATAAAGTACAGATATCCTGCAAGTGTATACAAGCCGAATATTATTCCTGTAGATACAAGTATCATCTTACCCGAATAGCCAATAGCCATAAGGCATATAAGTGCCAGATACCATATCATTCTTGGAAACGCAAATGTGTGGTCATAAAGAAGAGTCTTTACACTTACATTGCTGAATATATTCTTTACCTTAAAGGACTTGTCCATAAACATCTTGGCTACTTCAAGGCTTCCTCTCTGCCATCTCTGTCTTTGCGTGTACAATTTGTTCATATCCTCTATTGGGTCAACAAAGAATATCGCATCTTCGCACACTTCGACTCGTTCATTCTGCCTGTATTTCATCTGGAATGTGATATGTGTATCCTCACATATTGTATCCGTGTTATACATCCACGACTTTAACACAACTGACTTTCTGAATGCGGAAAATGCTCCTGATAATGTATACACTGCATTCATCTCGGAAGCATAGCTTCTGCCTGCAAGGAAAGCCTGTGCATATTCCATAAATTCCAGATTACGGAGCAGTCTTGGAAAAAATCCTTTATATGCCTGTATCTGTTCAGGAATTGTAAGAATAGCTCCTGTCATACAGTTAAGATCTGTATCCTGTTCAAATCTTGTAATAAGATTGACAAGTGCATTTTTCTCTAATATTCCATCACTATCAAGATTAATAATATACTTGCCGTCACTGTTATACAAGGCCAGGTTAAGTGCTCTTGACTTGCCCTGCTCTGCATTAAGCCACTGCATAAGAAGGTCAGGAAACTTCTTCTGACAGTCCGCATATACGGCGAAGCTGTTGTCCTGACCTTTATTATTAACAAGGAATATTCTGATTTTATCATTAGGGTAAGTACTGTCATTAACCGACTTGATACATCCATACAGAGTATCCGCTGAATTATATACAGGAATAATAAGAGATATCTCTGGATATATCTTCATCTCTTTTCTTTTCTTCTTATGTCTTAGATTTCTCCTGATAAGAAGAAATACACTTCCAAGTGCCGGGACAATCTCCATAATAAATGGAATGATTATCCAGCCGCCCCAGAAAAGAAATGAGTTAAGAATTTGTTTTATTATTACCATATGAGAAGCTGCCTACTTTCATCTTTATAACCTGAGGTTTGGTAAATACATAGAAATACAGATATACACTTAGAACGTAAAAGAATATTCTTCCAATAAATGTATGAACCACATAGTATGCTCCCATTCCCCAAAAATATACTGACATACATATCATCACAATTCTCAAAGCATTACAGAGCATTATATAGCAAAAACCACCTATTCCCACCATAACCTTTTCGCTGAAATTGTATACATTAAAGAATGCCAGCAATGATATAAATGCCATAATCTCAATAATTCCTGAACACTCAAAATCTATCAGCAGTGTCGCCTGTGTAACTCCTGTATGAATAAATATAATTCCATACTTGAAATATGATGTAAATGCTCCTGTCACACTTCCAACTACACCAGCCAGTGCTGATACACAACGTGCCAGCGGCATAGTAAGCACGGGACGTATAGTTATCATCATTATAAGAAACAACCCAAAGCTTCCCCACATAAACTTCCACGCATAAAGCTTTGCTCTTGTTAATACTGAAAGTATATACAGCCACACTGCTATAACTGCCACTGCCACGATTGGATTAACACTCATTATTCTGTTACCTGATTACTGCCTTTCTTTTTCTGATAAACGAGAACACCTACTGTTATAAGAACGCATATGCAAAGTCCAAGCCAGGCACCTGTTGAAGCACCTGCTGTTGTAACCCACTGCTGCCCTAATCTTCCAAACTGTGCATCAATCTGCTTGAAATCACTCACATCACATCCAAGCTTATCAGCCACCTTCTTAAGGTCTATTATAAACTCACATTCGTCCTTATCACTTCCAATAGTCACCATCATTTTTCCATAACATGTATCTGCTTCATTAGTGCTATTAATATTAGCTGAAGTATGCCATGCATCTGTTGAAAAAATGTAGAATTCATATGTACCTTCGGAAAGTCCACCTTTTTGAGAATTCCAGTTAATGTTACCATCACTGTCTACTGTCTCCATTCTTGGATAAAATACCTGACTCCAATTATCATTAAACTTTATTGTAATTGCCTGTGTTAACTCTCCACCTGCTTCAGTTAAATGTGCCTGCATTGGAGTTTCAACGTGTCCAAAAAGCTGTGTTCCATCACAATATATTGCAGCACTGGCATCTGCAACGTGTTCGTGAGTTCCTGGCGTTGCATACTGAATTGTTGTATGTGGATATTTGTTCCAGTCGCCATATAAGCCATCATATGCTATATCATAATTACCATCACTACTGTCATTGCTGCCATCATCCTTAAGATTAGCTACATCTTTAACAAATGGCTCTGAAAGGTATAAGCCAAATGATATTGTCTTATTATAAATCGGAAGCTTATCCTTAGGAACCGCTATTTCCCACTGCCTTCCAACATGCTGACACAAAACACCATCTATACCATTAACCTGTCCATCCTGTGTAAGCTGAAATACAAGTTCTCTGCCCAAGTCTGTCTTTATTGAATACCTGCCATTGGAATGAGTTCCAGCACCATAAGCACTTCCTGTTGCTCCGTCCTTTAAGTATATGTATACATAATCTCCATCAAACACCATAGCTGCTTTTGAAAGGCAGTCCTTGTGTGCTTCATTAGGACACGCTGCATTATACCTGGCAACTGCATCCCAGTCTTTAAAACTGCCATCTATTGTTATGCCCTCATAGACAGCCTCTGTTGTATCCTCTTTAATCGCACTGCCGTCAAGCACTTCTATATCTGCTAAATCTACCGTAACACCAGCAAATGTTATCTTGAAATTACCCTCCGTAAAGAAATTCATAGGAATTGAAGCCTCAACTGTATATGGTCCTGCTGTATTCTGGTGTGCCTCATTAACTGTAACCATCTTAGCACCCTCTATATCACCATACCAGCCGTTCTTAACCTGTGCTCCACCATTCCACGCAACAAACTGAATATGATTGGTTGAGTCACTAAGCCCTGTGGCATATGTAATATCAACAAGGTTCTGCTGGCCTGTATATCCATAATCCCACTCTGACTGTGCTGTTCCCTCATAGCTTATGTATAATGTAGAGTAATCGGCTGAGATTACTGCTTTCCAGCTTGATACCTTATCTGATAAAGCCTTTCTTTCTGTCACATTCTTCCAGTCTGTAAGGTCATTATCAAGAGTAATATCATCTCCGCCCACCTTCTTGTTATTCTTTAATGTTGATACATCAATCTTATTGCTCATACTAAGACCGGCTGCTATATTATTCATCACGCTGTTTGCAGATGTCACACCTGTATTGCTGCCATATACCTGTCCAGCCATTGCTGTTACAGGGGTTGCTGCCAGCATTAATGCCATTCCAGCGGATAATACCATTTTCTTGCAGCTATGACGTCTTTTATTACTATATTCTCCCGTTTTAAAAATCCTCATAGTAAACCTCCAAAATTACGCTATTCTTATAATCTGTCTCTTATACACATCTCCGAGCCCACGAGACGGAGCTACATCTC
>ENA-OYZQ01000310-OYZQ01000310.1-human-gut-metagenome-genome-assembly--contig:-NODE-310-length-12310-cov-7.453692_pt1 | contig 12310 bp, 9 predicted proteins | sample MGYA00244076_ERZ653476 | MGnify/ENA primary metagenome ERZ653476 (study PRJEB26926, sample SAMN06164996) | human gut metagenome | biome: ENVO:00009003; feature: ENVO:2100002; material: ENVO:00002003... | reverse complement strand
CAATATCGGACACAGACAGGGAGTGTCCCTTGAAGTCTGCCGGGTGGTCGATGTTAAAGCGGGTATAGATGCTTTCCAAACTTTCCTGCTCTGTCAGCGGGGCGGTATAGACCAGTTCATAGTTCTCCGGCTTTACGGAAAGCCCGTTGTTGCGGATGGCATCCAGCGGTTCAAAGCGGTAATCCCGTGTGGCGTCCCCCGGTTTCAGTTGGTAGATGGAAAAGGTATCTCTCGGAACGGCCTGCACCTGCTCCGCAATGTCGGCGGGCGTCTGCACATAGGCGGCTATCTCCGCCGCATACTCCCGTTCTGCCTTTTCTGCAAAAGCCAGCATTTCGTCAATACGGGACTTGTCCGGATTCTCCAACGCTGCCTTGATCTCGGCGGGGTCAAAGTCTAAAAATTCCTCATAGCCCGTAGCATCCTTGAATTTTTCAATCTCCGAAGGAAGATAATCCTCCTGCGTCTGCCCTAACGCCGCCAGCTTTTCATCCAAAGCAGAAATGCGCCCAGCCATCAGGCTTTCGTAAAGTTCTTCCTTTGCGGCGTGTGCCTCCGGGTGCTCCGCCGCATACTGCGGATCGTTCTGACGGAAAAACTCGTCCATGTCAAAGGCAATATCCATAGCCCACTCGGATTTTTCTTCTTCGGGAAGATCGTCCTGGAAGGTCATCACCCGGTACTCGTCGGGGATACTGCCGCGCTCACCGTCGTAATACTCATGGAAACTGTCACCCGTATCACGCACATAGCCCTGATCCGTGAAGGTGCCGTTTTCCTCCAACGCAACGTCCCGGCCGTAGGCCTCATAGTCGATGTAATTCTGCAAATGCTCTGGCACCTGCATAACGTCCAGTTCTTCGATGTAATAGCGGCCCAGATCGTCATAGTCATGGATATCGGGGTAAACCTCATAGCAATCCAGATTCTCGGTGAGGTTGATGATCTCCTGCAGGCTGCCGCAATGGTCGCCCATTTCCATACCGGCCTGAAACTGTGCGTATTCGCTTTCGCTCATTTCATCCAGCTTCGATGCCAGATAATTCAGCTCGTCCAGATTTTCATATTCACCCAGCTTACTGTAAAGACCGTCCACATAGCAGTCATAGTCCGTGATGAACCATTCCTCATAGGGCTGGCCGAAGTCATCCTTCTGGCCGATCCCGATCCGCTTAAACACTTCCTTCAATTCCTCGGCGGTGGTGGGAAACTTCACCCACTCGCCCACAAGCTCGCCCTCATTGTACTTCCCAAGATTGGTGATAAAGGCGGCAAAGGGATAATCCTTGTCGTGATCGTAATATGGCATATCAGCACCTCCTTACAGTTCCGGCGCAGACTTTTCCTTATGGGGCTGCGCCTTGCTTTTCTCTGCACATTCCTTCTTGCCCTGTTCCAGCCGTTCCCGGATGGAAGGCTTTTTCTCCGGCTCCGCAGGGCGTTCATGATTCCACTCGTCGCCGGAAAGAGAAATATATCCGTGTTCCGTAAAATGACCCTGTTCCTCCTGCATGGCGTACTTGCCAAACGGAACAGGGTCGATCGCTTTCAGAAGTTCTGGGGGCAGCAGCATATCCATGTGCTGTGCCAGATACCGCCAGCCCAGATCATTCAGATCGTGGATATTGGGTTCAAATACGAAATAGTCGATGTTGGCCGCAAACTCCTTGAACTGCTCCGGCGCTGTCAGCTTGAAGGGCGAGGTCTGCACCGCCGCTAACAGTTCCCGATCCTCCGTGGAGAGGGCAGCCACCGCCGCCCTCATTTCAGGTAAATGTTCCAAAGTCTTATTTTCTGCCATTGACACCTTCCTTTCTTTTCGGAAATTCCAGCTTGAAATTGATGTACTTGCCGCCCGTGTCATCCAGGATCACCGCAGCGTCATAAGTGGCCTGTTTCTTTTCAGACCACATTCCCCTGACATTGGTGCGCCCCTTTTTCAGAAGGTCCGTTGCCATCTTCTTTGTCAGCTCCTTCTTGCGGCTCGTCCAGAAGCGGTCATTTTTCCAGAGGACGAAACCACAGGACCGATCCGAACACGCAAAGTTCTTCTTGCCCTCATAAACCGGCTGGCCGCAGCGGGGGCAGGTACCGATCACTTCCTTCTCCGGGGCAAACAGCTTTTTGCCATCCTCGGAAATGCAGGAATAGGTGGACACGATCTCTTGAACCATCGTGCGGATACCGTCCATGAAGGCATCCGGGTCAGCACCGCCCTTTGCGATCTCCGTCAATTTCTGCTCCCACTCCGCCGTCAGCATGGGAGAGGTCAGCGGCTCCGGCAGGACCGTGACAAGGTTGATACCGGCTTTTGTGGGGATCAGGCTCTTGCCCTTGCGTTCCACAAAACCGGCTGCCACCAGCTTTTCGATGATTGCCGCCCTGGTCGCAGGCGTGCCAAGACCTTTTCGCTCCGCCTCGTCGGGGATACCATCCTTGCCTGCGTTCTCCATAGCGGACAGGAGGGTATCTTCGGTATAGGGCTTCGGCGGCTGGGTGAAATGCTCGGTGACGGAAACCTCCGCACCGTCAAAAGTCTGCCCTTCGGTGAAGTCCGGGAGTGTGCCGCCGTCCCCATCCACAGGCTTTTCTTTCAGGAAGATTCGGAAGATACGGTCAATCTCCCGCCAGCCTTCGGAGAGGATGCGCTTGCCCTTTGCGGTGAAGGAATGGCCGCAGCAGTCAAATGTGGCCGTGACCGACTCATACACATACGGTTCCGCCGATGCACACAGCAGCTTGCAGCAGACCAAGAGAAACAAATTGCGCTCACCCAGGGGCAGAGCCTTGATATCCACTTTTTCAATCTCCATCGTGGGAATAATGGCATGGTGGTCAGATACATCCTTGTCGGAGATCATGGCCTCCACCAGCGGGAAGAAGTTGCTGATCCCGTCAAAGGGCGGCACCTTCGCCGCCAGATGGATGACGCAGGAGGCTGTTTCCGCCATGTCGGAGGTCAGATACCGGCTGTCCGTGCGGGGATAGGTCAGCAGCTTCTTTTCGTAGAGGCTTTGTGCGTAGTCAAGGGTCTGCTTCGCTGTGTATCCGAACAGGCGGTTTGCCTCCCGCTGCAAGGTGGTCAGGTCATAGAGCTTGGGCGGCTGTTCTGTCTTTTTCTCCCGCTTGACAGAAGAACAGATAGCAGATGCCCCGGCACAGGCTTTTCTCAAAGTGTCGGCCTCGTCCATGCTAGCAATGCGTCCGCTGCCCGCTTTCAGGCTGCCGGACTGGATGCCGACTGTGTAATACTTTTCTTTCTGGAAGCGCAGAATTTTTGCATCCCGGTCCACCAGCATTTTCAGTGTCGGGGTCTGCACCCGGCCTACCGTCAGGGTTTTGTGATACAGCACCGAAAACAGCCGTGTTGCATTGATGCCCACCAGCCAATCCGCCTTTGCACGGCAGAGGGCCGATTGATACAGAGCATCATAATCCGAATCCGGGCGCAGGTTTGCAAAACCCTCCCGGATAGCGGCATCCTCCATGCTGGAAATCCAGAGCCGCTTCACGGGTTTTGTGCAGCCGGCTAGTTGGTAGACGAAACGGAAAATCAGTTCTCCCTCCCGGCCTGCATCGGTCGCGGCGGTCACACTGTCCACATCCGGGCGGTTGAGCAGAGCGCGGACAATTTCAAACTGCTGTTTCTTCTCGTCCGGGACGATGAACTGCCACGGCTGGGGCAGGATGGGCAAATCCTCATACCGCCACTTACAGTATTTTTCATCGTACTGGCCCGCCTCGGCAAAGGACACCAGATGCCCGATGCACCAGCTGACCAGATACCCGCCGCCCTGCCAATAGCCGTTTTGCTTTTCAGTGGCCCCGATCACGGCGGCGATGCTGCGGGCCACACTGGGCTTTTCGGCAATAACTAAATTCATATAGAACACCATCCTTTTATGTAGATGAAATATGTGGTATAATGATTAAAAAAGGGATGATACAATGGAAAGAGATATGGTGCTAATCCGAAAAATTCTTTTTGCAATAGAGGAAAAATACACAGACAGGGCTTTATCATATCACGATTTGGGATTGAACGATTATACACCAGAAGTGGTTGCATATCATTGTAGTCTTTTACATGATGCGCAATTGGTATCTTCCTATGTGTCGCGTTATGCAGATGATAGATTGTATGCTTTTTATGTAGGCAGACTAACTTGGGAAGGACATGAGTTCCTAGACAAAATAAAGAATGACACCGTGTGGAATAAAACCCTAAAAGTTATAAAGGAAAAGGGATTGCCTTTGGCATTGGATACGGTAAAAGATATTGCCGCTGCTGTTGCGGCAGCAATGTTACAGGCAGCAATCAGTGATATAAAGGCAGGGGGATAAAATGTTTCAAACGTGCAAGTTCTGCGGCTCACAAATGCAAGGAGAGTATGAAACACTGAGTAGTTCAAACCATTATAGATTTTTCTTTACCTGCCCTAATTGCCACGCGATTTATGAGGGAGAGCGCAAAGAAAGAGGAAATCTTGTTCTTTTGAACAATTCTCGCTGGTACAATCCCAATTCTCACGATTTTGAAAAATGAGAACCGGGTCTGCTCGACAATGGGTGGACCCGGTTCCTTTATGATAAGAGAAAGATTATTGGGAAATATCATTAGAACTCTCAATTTCAGCCGGTTCCTCGTCTGCATCCTCGTCCTCGCCAAAATCGTATTCGTCCAGATCATCGTGCCCGGTGGTGTCGGCCTTGGGCTTGCGGAACTTGAAATAATAGAGGGCTGCACCGCCGCCCGCCAGAGCCAGCACCAGCAGGATCATCAGACTGCCCATGTTGGACTTCGGCTTTTCCTGCGGCGTTTCGGTATCAGTTTTCACCGCTTCCGGGGCCGTGCAGTTACGCAGACTCTTTTCACACAAGGGGCAGTTTTCGTTGACACTTCCGGCCTCACATTTCACCGTGCAGGTGCAGAACTCGGTGTCCTGCGGTTCTTCATCCAGCAGGGCCAGCAAGTCGGCATCATCCACTTGGTTCAGGAAGTGGACAGAGGTTTCTTTGTCCTCGTTGGCACGGTCAATGAGAATGTAAAAATAATTCCCGGCTTTGGTGGTCACGGTGATAAGCTGCTTGTCGCCGTAAAAGTCATCCACCAGTGTTGCATTGCCCTTGGGCGTGATGGGCACACCCTCCGGCTCCATGCCGCCCGTGGTGGGTTCTTCTTCGATAATCTCCGGCAGAGGTTCCGGGGCAGGGTCAGTACCGCTTGCGAAAGCGGGCATGGAAAAGGAGCAGAGGCAGAGCAGGATAGCCAGCAGCCCAGCTGCAAAACGGCGGTTCCAATCAGGTTTCATTGGCGGCATCCTCCTGTTTGTGGTATGGGGTGACGATAGGCGCGGCGTTCAGCGCACCGCTGCGCAGGAAGGCTGCGAACTCGTCCGGCGTCATATTCATGCTGCGCACCAGCTGAATGATCTGCAAGTTTTCCTGTTCAGTCTTTGCAGCTTCCAGTTCTTTCAACTGCTGCTGGTATTCGGAGATTTTTTCTTTGAGCCGTTCAATATCGCGCTCAATGCGGGAAAGTCTTTTTGCCATACAAAATCCTTTCTGGCGTCACGGTAAACGCCCATAGCTGTAAAAATGTTCCTGCCAATATTTTGAGTTGAGGTTTGTGTAAGAGATAGGGTCGCCGCAGTGCAGCATAATGGAATTGCCTACATAGATACCGCAATGGCTCACGCCGGGGGTATCGTAGGTTCCCTTGAAAAACACAAGGTCGCCCGGTTTGACCTGCGCCGTCGAAACAGGAGTACAGAGGTTGTAAAGGCCCTGTGCGGTCTGGCGGCCCACGTTCCAGCCGGAGTGATTCAGCACCCACGAAATGTAGCCGCTGCAATCAAAGCTGGTGCTGGGCGAACTGCCGCCCCACACATACGGGTAGCCGATGTACTTGGTTGCTTCCTCCATCATGGTAGCGAACTTATCATCTTTGAGAGCTTCCGGGGGAATATCGTAGTAAGTGGGTTGCTTGATGGTGGACGCATTGGGGTATTGCGCTTTGCCAAACAAATCCGGCCGGTTACCCAGCGTGCGCATATAGAGCGAATAGGCACTAAGCTGTTCTTCGGTCAGTACTTCCACGGGCAGGTGGGATAAATCCTTGTTCTTCAGCTTGACCGTGCAGATGTAGTATTCATACGGTTCTTGGTAGGTGATAACTTGCGGCACACCATACGGGCCAATAATGACCATCATTTTTGTACGGTAACGTATCTGCATGGTCACGGTCTCGGTCAGGATGTACTGCTTTTCAAAGAGCATTTCAAGTTCGCCCTGCACCTCGGCCAATGTAAAAACGCCATCATGGAGCGCGGACAAAATCGAGATCAGCACATAGGGGTCATGCTCGATTTCGTCCAGATAAAAATGGTATTCATCGTAGTTGTGGGTGGCCTCGTAGGTGTCGAGATACCGTTGCAGTTTTTGTTCCAGCTTGGCGTAGGCTTTCTCTGCACCCAGCATATCCTTGTCCTTGGAAAAATAAGAAGATGCCGTCACGCCGGTCCCAGCGGTGCCCGCCATCACCGTGCAGGACTGCAAGCCCGTTATCAAGAGCAGAGCCAGCAGACCGAACACGGCCACGATCAGAATGGTTTTCCAGTTCTGGGCAGCAAATTCGGCCACCCGTTCGCCGCCTTCGGCTGCCAGCCTTGTTACCCGGAAACCATTTTCTGCGGTAGTGGCTGCACCCTGTGCGGCGGCTTGTCCGGCCTGCCGTGCAGCTTTGGCGTACTGTTGCTTGATACGCTGTTTCTGCCACATCCGGGAAATGGGATTGCTGGCGGACTGCGCGATCTGCGGATTGTCCCGCAAAGATTTCTGGTAAAAGTATTCTGCATTGGCAGACATGAGCTGACGCTCTGCCTTTTCCACGGCCTTGTAGGGCTTCATCTTGTGGTGCCGGATGCCGCTGCGGATGGCTTTGGCGGTCTGACGCTCCACCAGTTCTTCACCTTTGTGGCCGCCCTCCACGCCCACATTTTCGTGTTCGACCTCGTGGATTTTTCCGTGAGCGAACAGCAATGCTTCCGACAGCGGGCGGCTGGCCGGGTTTGGTTTCAGGCTGGGCGGGCCTTTGTCCTGCTGCTCAAACCGCAGGGTGGATTTTGCCTTGCCGCTGGCTGCATCGTAACCTTTTTTCTTGACCGGGACACGCTTCTTCGGCAGAGCGGCGCGGGCCGCATCCAGCTTGTCGGCCTTTGCTTCCGCCTTGTGGATGTACGGCTGCAACGCCGGGTCTGCCCGTTCGTCCTCGGTCAATTCCAAACGGGCAGCGGAACGGTGCAGACCATCTTCACTTTTGGCGGTGGCCGCTGTTTCTGCTGCCTTTTTCGCTTTCTTTTTATTTTTATGCCCGTCCTTGATGTCCTCGGCCCTTTCCAGAATTTTTTCGGCCTTGCCCTCGGCATCCAGGGAATAATCCTGTTCCGCTTCCCGGCAGGAAACATTCTCCACAGTGCCGTTAGCCTGATTTTCTACCACCAGACCGTCACGGGTCATGGTCTGGGTGACTTTGGCTTTTGCCTGCAATTCTTTCAAAGTTCTTCACCTCCCATCGGACAGCGGCCCGTTTCAATGTCCGCAATGTATTTGAGAATCGGGAACACCTGCGGCGGCGAAACCGCATTGCCCAGCGTTTTCATCCGCTTGCTGCGGTTCGGCACCTCTTCGGTCAGGCGCGGGATGTCGGCGGGTTCTTCGGCCCAAAGGGAATGTCCGTCCATTTGCGCGGGAAACCCATCAGCCACTCTACCCAGTCCGGGTTGAGGTAGGGCTTTTCCAGCGTGGTGGGGGTCATCCGGTAGACCACATGGGAAAGCCGCGCCGTCCACGCCTTGCCATCCTTGTTCATCTTGCGGTAACTGCCGTTCGCAGAGATTTGGATGTCCAACCCCTTGCCCACATCCCCGGTGTCGCTGGCAAGGGGTGTGGGAAGCAGCGGAGCCGATGATGAATACCCGTTTCCGTTCGTGCCACGCGCCAACGGCAGCAGCAGGTAATACGAAAACCCGAACATCGTAACCTGCCTGCTCCAAGTCAATGAGCGTTTTGTCGAGCCCCATACGGAGGAAGCCAGCAACATTTTCTCCAAGCACCCAACGGGGCTGCAATTCCCGGATGACCCGCAGCATTTCGGGCCACAGGTAGCGTTCATCGTGGAAGCCGCGCTGCCGCCCTGCGGTGGAGAACGGCTGGCACGGGAAGCCACCTGAAATGAGGGTGACGGTGCGAAGTCCTGTTTTTTCAAAGAAAGCCTCCTTTGTTACAGTGGTGATGTCCTGAAAACGGGGCACTTCCGGCCAGTGGCTTGCCAGCACAGCGGCGGGAAATGCCGCCCACTCGCATTGACAGACAGAGGTAAACCCCGCTGCTTCCGCGGCAAGGTCGATGCCGCCGATGCCGGAAAACAAGCTGAAATGTGTTAAGCTCATAGCTCCACCACCTCGCTGAGCCGGGTGGTCATGATCTTATAGAGCTGTGTGTTTTTCGGGATGGGGTTGGAAAACGGAAGCACCACGTTTTCAAAAATCAGCAGTCCTTCGCCCGGTTCCGAATTGTCGATGTACTTCTGCTGGTCTGCGGAGAGGTTCAGCCGTTCCGACAGGATTTTGCGGTCGCCGGATGCCTGATTCAGCAGCGTGATGAAGTCGCTGTTTTCCAGAATGTTCTCGATCTCCGGGGAAGAAAGAAGGTCCTTCACATTCTGGGTGGCGCCCGTGGGTACGCCGCCCCATTTGCGGAAGCGTTTCCAAATCTCGGCACTGTACGCGGCGGTCTGTTCCTCTTTCAAGAGCAAGTGGAACTCGTCTGCAAAATACCATGTAGCCCGGCCTTGGCTGCGGTTCTGGGTGACGCGGCCCCATATCTGGTCTTGGATAATGAGCATCCCCAATTTTTTTAACTGTTTTCCTAACTCTTTGATGTCAAAGGCCACAAGCCGGTTGTGGATGTCCACATTCGTTTTGTGGTTAAACACATTCAGCGAGCCGGACACATACAAGTCCAATGCCTGCGCTACCCGGTCCGCTTCCGGCAAGTGCTGGTCGAGCAGGGCTTGGTGCAAATCGGAGAGGATGGGCATATTCTCCGGGCAGGGGTTCGCCAGATAGGGACGGTAGATAGCTTTCACAGCACGGTCTATCACGGTACGTTCAATCGCTTCCAGACCTGTTTTGCCGCCCATGACCAGTTCACAGAACGACAGCACAAAATCCGATTTTAGGGCCAAAGGGCTGTCATCTTCGGAATAATTCAGGTTGATGTCCAGAGGATTCACATAGTCCTTGCTGGTGGGCGAAAGTTTGATGACCTGCCCATGCAGCCGCTTGACCAGCGGATAATACTCGGCCTCTGGGTCTGAAATAAAAATATCGTCAGCAGTCGTTAAAAACACACTGACGATTTCGGACTTGCAGCTCATGGATTTGCCGCTGCCGGGCGTGCCCAGCTTCAAGCCGTTGGGACACCGGGCCTGCTTGCGGTCCAGCATGATCATGTTGTGGGATTTTGCGTTGATGCCGTAGTACATGGCTGCACCGCTCTGGAAAAGCTCCTGCGTCACAAAGGGCACAAACACCGCCACGTTGGAGGTGGTAAGGCTGCGCTGAATCTTTATTTGGTTGATACCCAGCGGAAGGCTGGACACAAGGCCCTGCTCCTGCTGGTAGTCCAGCCGGACAAGCGAGCAGTTATACTTCTGTGCCACACCTGCGGCTTGGAACACATCGTTGCCCAGCTTTTGCTTGGTGTCGGCCACATTCAGCACTAAAAAGGTCAGCATGAACAATCGCTCATTTCTTGTTTGCAGTTTGTTCAGCAGCTTTTTGGCATCCTCGCCGTAGGTGGCAAGGTCGCTGGGTAGTATATCCATATCGTACCCGGAACGGACAGCCTTTTTCTGCTCCTGAATCTTCATAGCATCAAGGTCTGTGATTTTCCGTTTGATGGTTTTGATGGCCTCGGTCTGGTCGATGGCCTGCACATGGAGATTGACGAGAATCCCGCTTTCCGTTTTGAGGAAGTCGGCCAGCATTTCGTCCGAAAGTTCCGGCGCAAGGATTTGTAAAAAGCTCACAGCTCCATACTTGCCGCCCAAACCAAAGGTTTTGGCCGTACCGAAACAGAGGGAGGACGGGGCCACAAAATCCTTGGTAGACAGGCCGGAGGGTGCCAGCCAGTCCCAGTCAAAGCGGAACGGTTCCCCGTCCGGGTGGAAGATGCCGTGCAGAACTTCCAAACGCTCCTGCCCGTCCATAACGTGTGCCACACAGCCCATAGTCTTGAAATAGCCCAGCAGGTCAAGGCCAATGCGGGTCAGCCGAGCCCGCGCAGTTTTCAGGCTGTCGGCCTCGATGGTGAAGGTCAGGTACTTGGTTTTGACAATGCCGTTGTTTCCGCTGGCAAGCTGCTTTTGCAGGATGGCCGTGTACTCGGCGCGGATGTCGTCAAAATCATCCCCCTGCGGTGCGATTTCAAAACTTTTTGCGTACTGTACCGGGTCAACCTTGCGATTCAAAAACGAAAGTTGCACATGGATGGAAGCATCCACATAGTTGTAGAGGTCGCACAGATGTTCAAAGATGGCGGTGCGGGTCTCCGGCTGAGCCAGCTGATAACTGATGTCCTCAAAGGCAATGCACTTGGAGAATGTGCGTCGGTCAATGCGGCACACACCGTCCGGGTAGATGGCCTCATACGGGATGGTGGCCTGTGCCGTGCGGGGCTTGCCGTCACCCTTGTACTTGCGGATAACGGCATCAATTTCTTTTTTCTGGGCGCGGGTGAGCTTTTTGGGCTTTTCGGTCTCGCGGGGTATCGTTTTTCTGGACAATGGCCTTTACCTCCTGTTCCATTTGGTATTGCCGCACAAGGGCGGCGTAAGCGTTGTTGGTCTGATACGGCCTTTCCTTGGGGCGCAGGAAACAGCACTGAATCATTTGCTGAATCACTACTTCAAGGGGCTGGCCGTGCCGCTCAAACAGAGCGAACAGCAGCCCCGGCAGCATGGCAAAAATCATCAGCAGGGCCGCTGCACTGTTGGAAAGATAGTTCCGGGCCAAAAAATAAAGCGGTCCGCCCGTTAAAAGCGCACCGCCGAAGCAGACCAGCTGCCGCTTGGTCAGCCCGAATAAGACTTTGGATTTTACATGGGTCAAATCTTTTGGAACGGTCACATACGCCATTCAAACGCTCCTTTCTCAATGGGCACCAAATACGGACTTGCTGATGCTGCCAGTCTTGAATAGACAGAAACAGAGCAGAACGGTATAGCCCATACAGCCCCAGATAGCCCCGGCAATGTCCGCCGCGCCCGAAATGTTGCGTATCAGCACTGCGTAGATGCCAACGACAATCATAATCAGGAACGCTTGGAAACCCAGTGCCAGCAAAGACTTCAAATAGTTCTGCCCGGTACTGCGCCACTCGCTGCTGCCCATGGTGGCAAGCGGGATAGGCCCCAACGCTGTGACCACATAAATTTCAATCATGCGTCCATAGGTCACAAGGAAGATGCAGATGGACAGGATGTTCATGGTTAGGCCCACTACAAGGGTCTGGAACCACAGACTAAGCAGACTGCCAATGGTCATGCTTTCCAGCTGAAATTCCAGTCCGGGTATCAGGCGGTCAAAGTGGATGGACGTTTCGCCGATGATAACGCCGGAACTTTGATTGACAACGCTCTGGGTGGCATCGAACACACCCATAACGATATTCCATGTGTTGCTGACAATGAGGATGGCAAAAGCAGACTTGAAAATCCAGCGGAAGAACATGGAGGTGTCAAAGTCGTGCATATTGTTCTTTTCGGTAATCATCTGGATAAGCTCATGGCACATCACAAGGGCAAGGATAGCCGCTGCAATGGGCAGCACCACCGTTTCGGAAAGGTTGCGCAGCATATTGAAGATGCCGCTGTTCCATGCCTGCGGGGTAGAACCGACATCCGAAGCGATTTCGCCCACCTTGGCGTTCACGTTATCGAACAGGCCGGAGAGGTTGCCCGTGATGCCATCTATCAAAATGCCCTTTATCCATTTTTCGATGATCTCACTAATCAAGCAAAGATACCTCCTTTCCCGCGCCCTCCCATGTGAGCGGGAGAGCGCGGAGTAGGATTTTAAGTGTTCGTTGTTCGGAAAATTGTGGGCAGCGATGCAGGACTTAGCCCAGCAGCCCGGACAGCAGCGGGACAAGGGTCACGCCGATCAGGGCAACGCCGCCGCCTGCGACCAGCTGTTTTATCCCCAATTAGGTGTAAAACTCTGCTCGATGGCGGGCGGCGGCGTAC
>ENA-OYZQ01000309-OYZQ01000309.1-human-gut-metagenome-genome-assembly--contig:-NODE-309-length-12331-cov-7.320300_pt1 | contig 12331 bp, 15 predicted proteins | sample MGYA00244076_ERZ653476 | MGnify/ENA primary metagenome ERZ653476 (study PRJEB26926, sample SAMN06164996) | human gut metagenome | biome: ENVO:00009003; feature: ENVO:2100002; material: ENVO:00002003... | reverse complement strand
CGAGATGTAGCTCCGTCTCGTGGGCTCGGAGATGTGTATAAGAGACAGCCTATGCTCCAATAAGAAAAAGCGAGTTGTACTTGTCAAAAATTTTATCTTCATACCTTATATGTGCAATATGCTATGACATTTTAGTACCGCTATGCCAGTATATACTTCATTTAAACATGGGTGGAGAAAACATTTTCTATTTTATACTTTTATTGAATATACTTGGCTTTTGCGGAAGCTGTTTCGGAATAATGTTCTGCTGTATCTTTAAACAGGAAGAACAAGCAAATGCGATTATGCAAATACCACTATTTATAGCGTTGCTGTTGGGTGGCGTTCTATTTCAAGTTCATAGGCTTGGAGATTTTGTCAATAATATTGCAAAGTTCTCTCCAATTAAATGGATTGCTGACTGTAGTTATCAAATTATTTTTGATAATAATTTCCAACTATTTATACCGACTTGCTTAAAGGTATTGGGGCTGTCCGTGATATTTATTTTTATTTGTCAGTTATTATTTAAACCGGAGGAATACTTATGATAAATGTTTTGAAAAATAACTTTGAAAGAATTAAATCTAAAAAGTCTGTATTAGTCATTGCGTGTATTCTTATGCCATTATTGATTGGTATTGCGATATTTTTTTCAGTACGCCCAGCAACAAAAGAACTTATTGCAGTATCGCCGAATGTAGACTGTCTTTCTATCAGTAATGAACAATATAATTTTGTTAATGTGGAGAAATCTCCAGCATTATCAGAGTTAGTGCAGGGAAGATATGTGGCTTATGTTGAAAAAAATTCAGACGGCACTTATAGCGTCGAAACACTAAAAAATGAACAAGATAAAACAGCAATTTCTACATTATTTGAAACAGGAAAACTACCTACAGACTATAAGAGTGATGATGTTAAAAGACAAGAACGTGGCGTAGCAACAAATATTTTAGGATTTGTTACCATGCTTATGTTAATGCAAGGAGTAGCCTTAACAACACTCTATCCAGAAGATAGATTGAAAAAAACATTCTATCGTATTATGTGTTCTTCTGTATCGGGAGCTAGATACTTATTGGCTCAATTTATTTTCACTTTCATAGCTTTATTTGTACCAACATTCATTGCAATTTGTGCGTTTTATGTTTTACTTCATATAAATTTAGAAATTAGCCTCTGGATAATGGGGTTACTGCTGATGTTATTGGATTTGTTTGCAACAGGATTTTCCTTGTTTATCTGTTCTATCCTTGATAGAAATACAAACTTAGTTGCAACAGGGATTAGTGTTGTAACGTGTATTTTAGCAGGGTGTTTCATACCTTTTTCGGTCAATAATTCTATTGTAAGTGGATTATTAAATCTAATACCACAAACAAAATATATGAACATAGTACATAATATTGAATTTGGCACTGCGATTGACTTCTCTAATGTTGCATATATTTTGTTATTCACTTTTTTGTTATTAGTGTTCGGTTTTATGATTTTACAAAAACGGGTTCAGAAAGGAGATTACTAAAGCGTGGAAATAATAAATCTTCAAAATGTGAGGAAAGTTTTTGACAATAACGAAGTAATTAAAAATTGCAATATGAGCGTAAAAAAAGGTAGCATATATGGATTTTTAGGCAGAAATGGAGCTGGGAAAACTACCGTTTTAAAACTAATTGCTGGTCTTTTACAGCCTACGTCTGGAACAATTAAAGTCTTTGGAATGAGTATGCTTACGGATAGAAATAAAATTTTAAAAAAAATGGGGTGTCTTATTGAAAGTCCAGTTTTTTTCGAACAAATGTCTGCTGAAGAAAACTTAAAAATTCATTTAGCTTACATGGGTGTTTCTGGTTTAAATATTTCCTCTGTCTTAGCTCAAGTAGGACTGGATAATATTGGTAATTTGCCAGTTTCAAAATTCTCACTAGGCATGAAGCAAAGGTTAGCAATCGCCCGTTCAATTATACATGAGCCAGAATTGCTTTTACTTGACGAACCGATAAATGGATTAGATCCAGTTGGAATAAAAGAAATGAGGGATTTATTTTGTCATCTTTCAAAAGAATATGGTATGACCATAGTTATTTCCAGCCATATCTTAAGCGAAATTGAGCAAATTGCAGACACGATTGGAATTATTGAAAAGGGGAAAATTATAAAAGAAACAGAACGATTACATTCACAAGAGGGAACTGAAAATTTAGAACAGTATTTTTTAGAAACATTACAAGGAGGACAAAATATTGATACTTAAGTTGATACATTTGGAAATAAAAAAATATCAGTTGAAAACATATTTTTTAGCCATTGGAATTATCTCTTTAGTGATTTTGGGATTTTTATACACATTTGCCTTAATTGCTTATGCAGGCGGTGAAGTGGACGCTATCGAATTTTCAACATATGAAAATATTTGGACTTTAATAAATGCTTTGCAAACCGTAGCTTACGCTGTTTTAATTTCTGTTATGTTTTCAACATTTATCATCAAAGAGTATGCTGGAAAACTTAATTTACTTTTGTTTACTTATCCTGTTGATAAATCTACCCTTTTGAAAGCGAAAGTATTATTAGTAGCTTTTATTGGAATTGGTGGTATGCTTCTCGGAAGTGCTTTAATTTTTTTAATTTCCTTTATTACTGAACGCATATTCCCTCTAGTTCCCGATACTTTTTCTTTTGGAAATATCATTAAAATATGGAGTGAGTTATTATTATGTTCTGTGTACGCTTTATGCGTTGGCATAGTAGCTACAAAAATAGGATTTATAAAAATGTCTGTGCAGACAACGATTGTCAGTGCAATTATTATAGCTAGTTGTTCAGCAAATGTTATTTCTACTATGAGTTATACTAATTTTCCTTTTCTCTTTTTGTGGGGGATTATGGCTATAATTTCCATAATAAGTTATTGTAATATTGTACACAAAACAATTCGTATGGATATTTAATAAAAACAAAGTTTATTATGTCTTGAATAATGATTTTAGTAGCGTATTTGAATTTCAGTTTTAATACTGATGAATTTATAAATTTGCAATTATGATAAGAAAGGTTAAATATGATAAGTCTAAGAAAACGAGATATAAAAAAGGCATTAAAAGCTGGTGCAAAGGCTGGCGGTGTATCATTGGCTGATGTTCGGGCTGATATTGAAGCAACGATTGATGAAGCTATGAATAGTGCCGACCCAGAGGTGCAGACAAATTTCAAAAAGTATTTTGGAAATAAACGCCCTACACCAGAAGAATATATTTACAAGACAATGAGCGACGAAGTGTATCAAGCCTTTCAAAACATACTGAAACACCGCAGGAAACAGAAGAACCTTGTGATTGACGGATATAGTGATTTTTTATTCATCAACCGCAATGGCAATCCACAAGTGGCAGTAAATTATGAAGCCGTATTCCGAAAACTTGTAGACAAGTACAACAGCAAGCATGAAGAACCGTTACCGAAGATTACACCTCATGTCATGCGTCATACATTCTGCACAAGGTTAGCCAACGCAGGAATGAACCCAAAAGCACTGCAATATGTCATGGGACATTCCAATATCACAATCACATTGAACCTCTACACTCACGCTTCACTTGAAACGGTAAAATCAGAATTACAGCGATTTGTAGCTTAGTAGTAAAAGGCTGGATTACTACCGATTTACTACTTTTGAAAGCAGAATGAAGCGGAAATATGCGGAGTTAAGTATGGTATCGACCTATTGAAAAGTGAAAAAAAGTCCGTAAATACGGGATATTCCAGCATTTGCGGACTTATGGATAGATAAAGAAAAAAGATTTAGATAAATAGAATCTAAAATTAATAATGTAGAGGCAATAAAGGTGAAAAAGATAGAAATTATTGAGAGAATCACAGATGCTAATGGAAGCATAAGTGAAAACATATTGACTAGCTGGGAACATAAAAACCAATTCATACCGGAAATTATAAGGTTTGGAGAATTAAAAATATATCTACAGGAACAAATTGTTAAAAAGAATGATAGTGATGTTCATCTTTCAAAATATGAATATGATATTTTACTTCTTTTAGCGAAAAGTCCAGGTAGAATATTTGGAAAAGAAATGGTTTATGATCTGGTATGGAATGAACCTTATTCCGGTGATTATAATGTGGTTATGCGACATATCTGCAATATCAGAGAAAAAATAGAAGATGATCCTGGACAACCATTATATATACAAACAGTACGAGGTGTAGGATATCGGTTTAACGGGAATTTAGGCAGCGAGTGAAATCGCTGCCTATTATTATGGTTTTACAAAGAAGGGAGTTGGTTATGAGAAGATCTTTGTATTTCAGGAGCATCCTGTTTGAGATATTTGGACAGGTTTTGATGTATCAATTCCAACTCTTTTATTTCTTGCTTAAAAGAAACATATTGAGTATTTAGTGATTTTTTTTGGGAAATAAGATCTGAAAGTTGCTCCTGTAACTTATTGGTATTAAGATGCTTCAGGTCCATGCCATTTTCCTGTAAAATATGTTCAGCACCCGCGAAAAGAATAATTTGAGATTCATATTTACGGAAATAACGATCTGGATCTTTGGAGCTTTTATAATGGTCGTCGTAAATTTTATTTTTCTGATATTGTTCGGCATATTTTAGCATTTCTCGAAGATGGCGTATCTGAGACTCGAGAGAAACAACAGAGGTATTTACCTCTTTTTGCTGCATATGTAACAAGGCTATGCGGTCTTCAAGTTCTGAAAAATTATGTAGATTATGTGTAAGCATCTTGTTATATTCAGCAGAGACAATTTTTAAATTTTCCTTATTTGCCCATTTCTGAAGTCCAATGTTTCCTGCTATATTGGGAGTGTTGGTGTCTATTAACTTATTACGAACAGAAGGAACAGTAGTTCTGTGAAGCTTATTATTAATGCGTTCTTTGATACGTTCCTTAGTAAAGTTTTTTCCTAAAGATTTAGCACTTCCACGCACTGGACGGGACATATCGGGAGAACGAAAGGTAATGTATTTTCTGCTGTTTTCGCCAAATTCTGCGTTTTTTATTTCATATCCTTTAGCTTCCATAAATGTAAGAAATTCTGAATAAGTGGAAACGATTCGGATTGTCTGGTTGATATCTTTTCGCAGCTGCGCTTTTTTACTGGATTCAGATTTATTTGCAGCCCATTCATTGTATTTCATTCCTTTTTTACCATCTGGCATAATTGTGGACAGGTTATGTTCCTGGCATAAAGTGTCGCTGAGATTTCGTATTTTCCAGTAATTCTTTTTACAGTCATGATAATGAGAAAAAGTGATGTTATCTGCAGAACAGAAAATTAAATGGTTATGTACATGACCTTTATCAGTGTGTGTTGTCAGAACATAGGAGTATTTTCCCTCCAGTAAGCGATCCGCAAGTTCTTTGCCAATTTGATGGGCTTCTTCATAGGAAACTTCACCAGGGGAAAATGCCTGAATCAGATGAAATGCCTTATTTGTATTGTGCGGATCTCTGCAGTCATGTGTATGATCCAAAGTGTATTTAAAGTCAAGAACGGCTGTTTCGGGAGAGCAGGCAAAGGAAGAAATATATAGATTCTGGTCAGTTTTATCTGGATTGCAGATGTATTCTATTGCTTTATCAACGGTTGTTTTGATACCATGGATTTTTGTAACTGCCATATTTTTTCCATTAACTCCTTTATATCGTCCAGGTCCTTTGGATAAACTGTATTGGTACTGTTTATACGATGGGTGATCTGATTCAAATTGCTGCTGATATTGCCCAGCAGGGTATTCATTTTTCGGATATGAGAGTAGTCTACTTCATATACAAATCCATATAAGATCATTTTCCGTAGAAAGGCAGATTTGCTTTTCATCCTGGAAAGACGATATTTTTCTTCTAAAATGTATTGTTCGTCATCATTCAAATAAAATTGTACGGGATGAATTCTGGTACGTTTGCTCATTGAAATCCTCCAATTCGTTTTTTTCTATAAAAAAGAGTACAAAAAAACTGTCTAACCAGTTCGGCTATGACAGTTATGGTACTTGGTTTTTTGTTGGTTTGGACAGATGTATCTGTAAGTTATTTTAACAGGACTGGGTGAAAGCGTCAAATTAAGAAATTATAAAATATGAGAGGGCCAGGGATACTCCCTGATACATTTTGGTAGAATGAACCGGAAAGGGAATTTGACAAAATGAGCCAGGTGTCATGACACTGGCAGTGCTTGCTTCTTTTGGGGTGTAGCCTGCAAAGCAGGCTATGCAAAAGCTATAAAACATAAATGGAACTGTGAGAAGTGGTTGAGAATATAATCCTGATAGCGTATAATCAGAGCAAGAAATCGTAAGTGAGGGATAAATTTGAAACGTGAGGAAATTTTTCAATATGTGAAAGAGCAATATGGAACGGAACCGGAATATTTATGGAAAAAAGATCCTGATTCTGCGGTGCTTCGACATAAAAATGGAAAATGGTATGCTATAATTATGGTAGTGGAAAAGAAAATACTGGGATTAGAAGAAGATGGAAACATTGACATCCTGGATGTAAAATGTGATCCTGATCTGGTTGGGATGATTATTCAAACGTATGGATTTTTACCGGGGTATCATATGAATAAGCGACACTGGATTACGATTCTTCTGGATGAATCTGTCAGTGAAGCTAAGACGCTGGATTTTCTGGATATGAGTTATGATTTAATTGACAGTGGGAAGTAATTAAAATTAAAAAGGAAGCCTTTCAGAAAAATCTCTGATCGGCTCCCAGGTATTCATTCTGGATATGTATAAGTTGATCTTTGCAACAGGATATTTTCCCAATCTCGTTCATGGCGCAACACTCGGAGAATATGAATCTCTTTTGTTTCTTCCATTATAATATAAAAAATAATAGATGGCGGAAAAGATCTTTTATGTATGGAATATCCTCTGTACAGAATTTGAGTTCGGGGAAAGGCAGTACTGAACTGGCCTAAATTCTGCATTTGTTCTTTCAGATCAGATTGAAAACGGTCAGCACGTTGCTGGCCGAATTCTTCTTCAATATAATCTGCAATGTCTGTGACATCGTAAATTGCTTCCCAGGTTAAAATAATTTTATATTCTTGCATTTCTTCGTGCATCCCTTAATTCTGTGATTTTGCGAAAAGCATCTTCCAGTGGCAATTCACGACCAGCTTCCATATCATCAATTCCCCGGTCTAACATGCGGAGAAGATGATTGTTTTCCTGGCTTTTATCGGTTGTAGGGACTTTTTTTGTTAATTCCATGAAATCACTCCAATCATACGGTTTATAAATAGTGTATGTTGTTCAGAAGTATCTATCCATAGTTTAGCATAGAATGGGCAGCAATACAATTGAATTATTTTGCAGGAGCGTCCGTCAGACCAAGAAGATATTCGCAGGAAACATTAAATACTTCGGCCAGTGCGACAACTTCGTAGTCGGGAACGAAACGTGTGCCTTGTTCAATTCGCAGGATTGCCAGATCATTAAAATCATATCCTGCAAGTTGTAATTTGGCAGCGAGTGTTTTCTGAGTAAGATTATGAGCCTTTCGTAATTCTTTTACCCGTTGTCCTATTCTGTTTTTACTGTTCGTTTTTTTATCCCAATAAATAATCATTCTGATCCTCAAAAGTTTCTAAAGATGAAGTATTATTATTGATTTTAAGGAAAAATATTGTTACTATACTTCTAAAGATGAAGTTTTGGAAAGTTTATTTGATTTTTGAAATAAGAAAATGATAATGCTGCCTGTAATGAGAAATAATTCTAATGAGAGGTGGAAAGAAGATGAATGAATTTTATGAAGCAGTATCGAATTTATTTGAGGAATTGCGCTGTGACTCCGGAGAAAGAGAATATACAGTACAGCCGGAAGAATGGAAAGAAGCAGAGAAGAATTTGAAACAAATACAAAAGAAGCTGCCACTACATCTGGAAAAAATCCCAGAGCGTGAGCAGAATTTCTGGAATAAATATCTGGATCAGTTAGAACATTTCCATTATGAAGAGGAGCAGCGGGCTTATTACCAGGGAATGATGGATGTAGTTGAGTTTCTTATTAATATAGGGGCAATAAAGAAATCCACGAATGTTAAGAGAATGATAGAAAAATATGCACGTTAAGAGTGGCGGTATGGGAAACCATACCGCTTCTTCAGAATAATTCAGATAGAATTCAAATGAATTTCAGGGATGTGAAAGTTATAAAAATGAAATTCTATCACGCTGGAATAATATTTTTGAGGATAAATGATAGGTTCTGGCATTACATGAGAATAGTATTTAATATTAACAAGAGGTTATAAATAATTACACCTGTTGTTAACTACTCATACATGGACTTAGACATCAAATTGTCTTAAACTGGTTATCAGAGGAGGTATAAACATGGAACGTATAGCGGTTGGAAAAATTTTGCAAGGACTTCGTAAAGCAAAAGGAATTACACAAGAGCAGCTAAGTGAAGTTCTGGGGGTATCTACGGCAGCAATTTCTAAATGGGAAAATGAACAAATGTACCCCGATATTTCATATTTTCCTATTCTTGCTCGATTTTTTAATGTTTCAATAGACTGTCTATTCGGATTTACAAATGATCTGTCTGAGCAAGAATACGAGGATAATTTGAATGAATGTGTGGAGCTTTTTAAGACTGGGAATTATGAAAAAGGGCTTGAAAAAATAAAATACCTTACTTATTTATTTCCCACAAATGACAGGCTGCGAGTTAATCTAACGTCAGCAGTTATCCCCTATTTGGCCTTAGCCGAAAATCAAAATTTGCGGCGTGAAATAGCATTAAATTTAGTTGAACTTTGCCAAGTGTGTGTTGATAAAGAATTGCAGGTTCAAAAACATTTTATTTTGGCTCATCTCTTTATGTTGACAGGGCAATATCAGGAGGCTGCAACCGATGCAATCATCATGAGTAAGAACGCTCCTAAAGGCAATATAGATATTTCTAATGGTCTAATGTTAAAGGCAGAAATTCCGAACACGATTGATCGGATTAACTCATCAATAGAAATATTGAGCACACAGATTATATATGAGCTACGAAATAAAATATCCTATTTGCAAAAAGAAAATAATTTAGAAGGTGCTCTTGCACTTTTGATGAAGCAGGTAGATTTAGTTGAGCTATTGGAATTAGATTGCAGTTACAACTATATGTTATCCATGAATATTGCTTATCTATGCTGCCGGTTGGGAAAGCTGAATGAAGCACAAGAGGCAATAGGAAAATTTGTTGATTTATTTTATGAAAACCCTATTGCAAGCGATATTTTATTTCAAATTTGCAAAACTGGTTTTCAATCTACCGAATTTTCTGTGATAAAAGACACACAGGAATTTAAGAATTTACAGTCTATATTCGGGAGGAAATAATATGAAAAAATATTTATTTACCCTTAGATATTTCAAAAAAAAGAAAATGCTATCTCTTGTTTTTTTGATGATTTTTTCATCTGTTTTGGCGTTATGCCCACCTTATATCATCAGTTTTATTTTGGATAACGGTGTCACCAAAATGTTACCTAAAACAATTATTGTAGGGGGCATTTTTCTTGTATGTATATATGCAGGCAGCTTTGCCGTCAATTACTTTATCAGTCAAACACTAACTAAAACCAGCAGCTATTTTATTGCAAACTTAAAAAATGATTTGTTCACGCAAATTCTAAAACTACCTATGGAGTTTTTTGACAATCAACAAACGGGATATATTTTGGAACGCATTAAAGAAGCTGATGCACTGAATGTATTTTTCTCTCCGGTATTTTTGAAATTTATAACCAGCGTATTTTCATTTGTTGGCGCATTGGCGCTCATTATATCCATTCGATGGGAATTGGCGATCGTCCTGCTTATTTTTCTACCAATAATATATTACTTTACAAATTATTCAAGCATCCAAATTAAAAAAGCTTCAAAAGCCTTGCTTGAATCAACAGCTCAAACATCTGGAAAAGTACAAGAAAATATAGGCGGTATCTCTGCTGTTAAAGAAATGAAATTAGAGCAGCAACGCGCTTCAGAAATTTCTAAACAATTAAAAAATGTTGCTGACAAATCTGTTCAGCGCGGTAAAATGATGAATTTAGCCTCCGAGGGCGTATTAGGAATTTCTAATATTTCATCAGTCATTCTTGTTGTCTGCTCAGGATTATTGATTGTGAACGGAAAAATGTCTTTGGGAAACTATTGGGCAATTTCACAGTATGCCTTATTAGTATTTGCACCTATGCAGCTTTTATCCAGTATCAGCATTATGGTACAACCGGGACTTGCTGCACTATCAAGGCTTGGGGAGTTGTTAAAACTTAAAACCGAAGATGAAGTATCGGGTGACAAAAAAACAGGAAAAATTGAGGACATTACTTTTTCTGATGTTTCTTTCGCATATACAGAAAAGCCAGTTGTTCAAAACTTTAATTTACAAGCCCATGAAAATGACAAAATCGTATTGTTCGGTAAGAATGGAAGCGGTAAAACAACGATTGCAAAACTTTTGATTGGGTTTTATAAAAACTATACTGGTTCAATTCAGATTAACGGAGTTGAATTGCGTGATATTTCTGTAACTGATTTACGAAGCAGAATTGGCATTGTGGCTCAAAATATTTTTCTGTTTTCAGGCTCTTTACTGGACAATATAAGATATATTTCGCCCGAATCGAGTGAGCAGGAAATTATGAATGCTCTTGAAAAAGCAGGACTTGACATATCAGAGTTTGCAGGTGGACTTCATTTTATAATAAATGAAAACGGAAAAAATTTATCAGGGGGACAACGACAAAAGATCGCACTTGCAAGAATGATTGTTAAAAATCCGGATGTAATGATTTTTGATGAGGCAACCTCGAATTTAGATGTCGCTACAAGTAATTTGCTTAAACAGTCTATTCGCTCTATTTTTGCGAAAAAAATATGTATTATCATAACTCACGATCAAGAAATGGCGGCTGTTGCGGATAAGGTCTTGAGGCTTTCGGAATAATGTGATTGTGCCACATCAGACACCCACTTCCGTCTACTTACCGTGAATTTTTATGTAATGTTCAAAGACTGCAACATTCCGCAGACATTTAGATGGAGGTATTACATGAGCCGGGATATTGATGTAAGAGAAAAAGTATATCAGCGTCTTGCGAATGAGATATTTTTTCGTATTCTGCATGGAGAGTATGTGAAGGGTGCCAAGCTACCTTCCTACATAAAAATAGCAAAAGAAGCTGGAAGTAGTCCAGAAACTGTCAGGAAAAAAGGCCAATGATCAGATACGGCAATCCTTTTATCCGGGAGAAATCACCCCGAGGGAGGCGAACCGTATCGGCTATGAGCTGGCTATGAGCTGGACGAAGGGGCGGCACGCTTTTATCGTTACCACACATACCGACAAGCAGCACATCCATTGTCACATCTATTACAAATCTACCACCCTTGACTGTACCCGGAAATTCCAAAACTTTTGGGGTTCCAGCTTCGCTCTCCGTCGGCTCTCCGACAGACTGTGCCTTGAAAACGGGCTGTCCATTGTAGAGAACCCGAAGCCCCGGAGCAAGGGTAAGTATCGGAATTATGGAGAATGGCAGAAAGAACGAAAAGGACCGCTTTCCTATCAGGGCAGGCTGCGCCTCGCCATTGATACTGCGCTGGCGGAGCGTCCCGATGATCTGGATGAATTTCTCAATCTGATGAAGCGGGCCGGATATGAGGTCAAGAAGGTTCGGGGCGGCGGTATCAGCTTCCGGCTGACCGGGCAGGGACAGGAACGCTTTACCCGTCTGCGTGCCTCCACGCTGGGGGACGGCTACGACTTGCAAGATATTCTGACCGCCATTGAGGGCAAAGAAAAACGCCCCGGACATTCGGAGCGGAAAATCAGTCTGGCGGTGGATATTCAAGCGAAGCTGGCTGCCGGTAAGGGAACGGGATATGAGCGCTGGGCGAAGGTATTTAACATTAAGCAGATGGCTGCTGCCCTTGCCTATATACAGGACAATTGCCTGACCGATTATGAGCAGTTGGCACAGAAAGCCACCGAGGCAGCAGACCGTTTCCATGCCATTTCCGAGCAGATCAAGCAGACAGAACAGGCCATGAAAACCAATGCTGGGCTAAAAGCCGCAACGGTTCAGTATGCCAAAACCCGACCTGTCTTTGAGCAGTATAAGGCGACGAAGTACAGCCGGAAATTTCTTGCGGAGCATGAAGCCGACCTTGAACTGTACCGGGCTGCACAAGCGGAAATGCGCTCTCTGTTGGGCGGAGCGAAGCTCCCAAAAATGGATGTGCTGAAGGAAGAAGGCCGCAAGCTCACAGCAAAGAAAAAACAGC
>ENA-OYZQ01000306-OYZQ01000306.1-human-gut-metagenome-genome-assembly--contig:-NODE-306-length-12359-cov-10.431323_pt1 | contig 12359 bp, 9 predicted proteins | sample MGYA00244076_ERZ653476 | MGnify/ENA primary metagenome ERZ653476 (study PRJEB26926, sample SAMN06164996) | human gut metagenome | biome: ENVO:00009003; feature: ENVO:2100002; material: ENVO:00002003... | reverse complement strand
TTCCAAGGTATGGATTGACAGTGGCAAAATCCTCATCAAAGGTAGAATAGCTCTTGCTGCCGATCTGTACCTTTCCGAGATGTCCTGTGGCGTATGCAGCCGATGTTGAGCCGATATCTCCACGCTTTACATCTCCGATAACCACGAGATCCTTCTCGTGACAGTAATCCACTGTCTTCTGGAATGCCTTAAGGCCCTCCACTCCAAACTGCTCATACATGGCAATCTGTGGCTTTACAGCCGGAATCAGATCATATGTGGCATCCACAATAGCCTTGTTGTACTGCCAGATAGCCTCCGCTGCACCGGCCGGTGTCTCTCCAAGCTCATCAAATGCCTTCTTTGTGATGTGCTCAGGCACATATGAAAGCATCGGGTCGAGACCTACTACGATAGGTGCGTTTGTTTTCTTGATTTTGTCTACTAATTTGTTGATCATTCTTTCGTCCTCTTTATGCGTATTTTATTATACAGACAGATATTGTGATTATTAAATATCTGAATACAGTTATAAATATTTTATAGCATAAACTAAATTCTTGCAACCCAAAATATAGTAGCAGGGAGTATAGCATTAATTGTTGCTATACTCCCTGCTGATTTCATCTTTACAGCTTCCATTTTTCAATCACACATTGATGTTCTTTTGTCTTTTTATCATAATTTATTCCAACAAGAAGTAAATTACCTTTATAATCTTTCAAAGCATCCACATACAGTCTAGACTTTATCTGTGAAATGGCACCATCAACATTCTTATCATATTTCAATTCAATAACAACTGCCGGCTTATCCAAATGACTCACTCTTGGAATAAAGCATACATCAGCAAAGCCTTTTCCTGTTGGTAATTCACGAACTATTGAGTAATACTCCCTGGCCAAATAAAATGCCAAATTAATTGTACAGCTTAAAGAATTCTCATCATTATACTGTAAAATAGATATCTCATTATGAGCCTTATCTATTCCGTCAGCAACCGCAGCACCATTCATATTCCACAAACTCTCAAGCAATTTTTGTGATGCTTTTATTGATTTTGCCACTTCATGCCAGTCCATCGTACTAATTGCATTAAGATATTCCTTTGACACCTCTCGATTTGGAATTGAAACTTCTTCCGTCTCACTATCATATGTCAGGTATCCAAGATGTACTAAAAGTGTAAGCACATCATCCTTTGTGGCAAATGATGTCATATCATTTTCAAATGTGCCTGTATTTATTTTCTCACTTTCACCGGCAAGCATTTTAATCACGGCATCTTTTAGACCATCCATATTCATTTGGATGTAAACCTTGAGAGCCTCGTAAGTTTCAGTCTGATTCCAATAAGTACCAAATTTATGCTTTAGCATGGCTTCTACTACAGACTTCGGACTGTACATCGCATATTTCTTTACTCCATATTTGCTATGGGACACGAGCTTATATCCATTGTACCATGCCCTTGCCTCTTCAAAGTCCATATCGTATCTGTCACACAATTCTCCGACTTCATCATCTGTAAATCCAAAGTACTCTGCCAAAGCCCCCATATCTGTCATGGAATATTCAGTGAACATATTAAGAGCAGAATGTGAACCATATTTTTTAATCGGCAGTATACCTGTCATGTATGCAAGCGCTATATAGTCCTTATCCTTAAGCCAGCCTCTCAAAAAATCAAGATATTTCTTCTGTGCTTCTTTATCCTGCGTAAATTCTCTAAACAGGCAATCCCATTCATCAATAAGAATCACAAACGGCCTGCCTGTAGACATAAAAACATCCTGCATTACTCTCACAATATTTGACTTGTCCCGAAAAATAATATCCTTATACTCTATTGAAAAGTCATCCGTAATGTATTCACACAGCATTTTGAGCATATCATCAACACTGTGTGTAACGCTCAAAAATTCCTGCATATTAATTTTGAGTACATCATACTTGTTAATATGCCTGTCATACGACTCATCATGACTGATTTTAAGGCCTTTAAATAAATTTTCTGCATCAGTCTTTCGACCATAATATGCTGAAAGCATATCCATGGCCATTGACTTTCCGAATCGCCTTGGACGGCTTACACACATATACCTTTGTAATGTATTTATACACTTATTCGTTTCTTTAATCAGACCGCTTTTGTCAACAAAAATCTCTGAATTTATCGCAAGCTCAAACGATCTTCCTGTCGGATTAACGTAAATGCCCAATGAATATGCCTCCTTGTTAATATGTTACTCTTTATTATACCTGCTATTTGCTAGTTTGCAACAATATTATCTGATGTATTATTTATAAGCCGCGTTATTGCTATAAAAATAGACTTAACTACTAATTCTACAATAACGCAGCATATTATGATTGTGTATAGGTTCATATGCTGATATTTCAGTCCACGCTCCCACGAGAGGAGCGACCTCAAACTCTTTAAGCTTTTCTATCTTTTCAGTATTTCAATCCACGCTCCCGCGAGAGGAGCGACTTCTTGGTCTTAACTTCAAAGAGGCTAATTCTATATTTCAATCCACGCTCCCACGAGAGGAGCGACTGCTACAGCAATATCTCTCTCACTTTCAGCTCTTATTTCAATCCACGCTCCCACGAGAGGAGCGACCTTTGCAACATCAGCTTGGTCTACATCGTAGAATATTTCAATCCACGCTCCCACGAGAGGAGCGACGTGGGATTGCCTCATTAGGCTCTCTCTTTAAAATCTATTTCAATCCACGCTCCCACGAGAGGAGCGACGGGGATGTATTATGTCTAATTATGAGTATTTAGGATTTCAATCCACGCTCCCACGAGAGGAGCGACTCAGCAACCGATTTTATTGAGCTTGGAGATTTTATTTCAATCCACGCTCCCACGAGAGGAGCGACGTAAAAGGCTTTGAGGAATTATGCAATCTTATTAGTATTTCAATCCACGCTCCCACGAGAGGAGCGACAGCAATATTGCACAAAAAATTTGTTTATTTTTATACAATACCGACAATAAATATATAATAAGATAAATAACAAGTAAAACCAAAAACCTATTATTCATTTTATTGTACAAATTTACAAGTAATTTAAGGTGCGAGACAACCGGTACATTCATGTTTACTTATCTTTCGCACCACATTTTATAATATCAATGTCTGATCAGCAGGAATTCCACGGTCAACACCAACATGCTCTATCTTCGTCTGATAACGATTTCCTAAATAATAGAATCTGAGACTATCCACATCTTTATCAATAAGATCCGTTAATATGGCCTTTAGCATCACACATTGAGCATTATCTAGTATACATTCAAACACAGAATTCTGAACTCTTCGCCCATAATTTACACATTGTTTAGCTACTTTTCTCAACCTGGTTTTTCCTTCAGCAGTTTCAGTATTCACATCATATGTAATCAATACAAGCACACCATCACCTCATTTCCATAGAAATACAGGGTACTCATCCAAATCTTCCCTTAAATATCTTGCCAACAGCATTGCCTGCACATACGGAACCATTCCCCATTCCACCTTTTCATTAAGATATGGGTGTGTAATAATCTCCTTTTTCTTATTTTGCCATTCTGATAAAAGCTTTTTACGAATATCTGTATCCATCAATACAGCACCGTTTTCTTTTTTTATAAAATTCTTACCGTTTACAATCTTTTTATTAATCAATGATAAAACAAATCTATCAGCCATGACTGCTCGCAATTCTTCTATAAGATCTAATGAAAGTGATACTCTACCGGGACGTTCCGTGTGCATGTAACCAACATAGGGATCTAACCCTACAACCTCTAGCGCTGATGTAATTTGAGTTGTAAGCAATGTATACGTAAACGACAACATTGCATTTACATTATCAAGAGGCGGACGCCGATTTCTCCCTTGAAAGAAAAAATCTTTCTTTTGTTGTAAAATCAACTCATCAAATACGCCAAAATATATACTTGCAGCTTCACCTTCATATCCTCTTAACTGATTCATAGACTGTGAATTTTGGATATAATCAAGAAATTCTTTCAGCTTTATAGATGCTTTTTTTACCTTATCCACATCTATCTGCATTGAATGATCTCTAATTGCTCTTTCCAGAACCCATCTTGAATTATACACTTTTCCAAGAATACAGTTTTTTGCGATTTCCAGGCACTTTATACTTTCACTACTGCTTTGGAATTGTTGTTTCCTTAGCACGACATTTCCCTTAACTTTGCCTGAAACTCTTGCAAGAAATTTCCCCTGTGGTGTCAGATAACAAAGAGAAATATTTCTATCCGCACAAGCTCCCATTAATGCCGGACTTGTTCCTCTATATCCAAATGAAACTATTGCTTCGAGATTGTGTAAAGGTAATCTGCCTATTTCATTTTTATCATCATATACAACAACATTTTCTCCATCCAACCCCAGATAACTATTTTCCGATGTAACATACAATGTATTCAATAATTTCTTCATAACGTTTCCCCCAGCATCTTATTGATATACGATTTCACCGAACCACTTTTATCAATCTTTGGCATACAAATATCTTTTAAAGAGCAAGATACACACCCTTTCGACGTTTTGACCTTAGGTGTATAATTTCGATCATAATAATCATGCATTTCTCCAAATATTTTTTTCACTTCATCCCGAAGTTCATCTGTAAACACTATCGGTTGGCGTCTTCTTGTCTCACCATAAAATATAGCACCCTCCGCTATTTTTGTTGAAAACATTTCTTCCAGACACATAGCCTGCGCTATTAACTGAAGTTCATCTTCGTTTGACTCTTTGGGTTTCCCCTTTTTGTACTCAATTGGATATAATGAATATGTTCCACGATGTCCATAGAGCTTCACTCCATCTTCACATTTGTGAAATTCAACAATATCACACTCCCCACTCACACCCATGCTTCTTGAGGATACAGGAAGATCTCTGACAACCAGAATATCTTTTCTCTTTTCTGTCAGATATGGATCATGCGCTTTTTTATGCATAAGTTCGCCAATAACAGTATGTTCATTTTCAGCCCACTGCTGCTCAACATGAATAAGCGCCCATTGTCTTCTGCAAAATTTAAAATGCTGTATTCCAGAAATCATCAGATAATCATCTTGAGAATATTCCATTAAATCATCCTTTTCACTTCTACCGTATCCGGTATCTCATCATCATTAATAGTAACTGTATAATCCTGATATTTTCTTGGATATTGTATATCATCATTTTTCTGTACTTTAACTGCATCAAATAATTTATAAGCAGGACAGTCACCAAGCTCTTTACTATGTTTAAAAACAATAAGCTCACGAACTGCCATCTTTCCTCTTGCAGCAGAATGGTCATTTTCAAACATATTTATTACTGCATCCCATAACAATTCTAGATCCTCCTCAGAAAATCCAGTAACTTTTCTTGCAAGATTTGCTGAAATATAACCTTCTACACGATACAAGCCATATGGAACAATACTCTTTCTTCCCATCTCGTTACTCTTATTCTCAGCATCTTTTTCTGTTGTAATGGCAACTCTCGTAATAGTTACCTCCTGACTAATAACAGGATCAATACTTCTTGCAAATCCAAGCTGTACAGGACCTCTTACCTGCCCACAATTCAATGAAGCTTTAACAAAAGTTGTCATTACAGCACCAAATGCACGAATATCATAAAAATTTCTGCACATATAATCCCTTAATTTTATATCTGCATCCTTATCTGACTTTTTTAGTTTTTTTAATGCTTCTGTAACCTTTTTATCTTCATCATCATTTATACCAAGACTTTTGCATGCCTCCCTGTCACTTCTGTTAAGAGGAACATTCTCCTTGATATAAATTTTATATCCATCTTCGTCCTCCTTCACAGTCTCTATGTAATTTCGGATCTTACGTTTTAAACATACATCAGTTACAATTCCTAAGCCACTTTCCGGATCAATTCTTGGCATATTGCCAGCATCAGGATCCCCGTTAGGATTTCCATTTTCCACATCAAATAAAACAACAAACTCATATCTGTTTTTAATAACCTCTCCCATTTATTTGTTCTCCTTTTTTTCATACTTCTTTTGTGTCTGATGATAATATCCCAACATGAATTTTCCTTGTTCTTCTAAAGACAAACTCCGTGGAAATAATACTAATTTTTCCATAAGGTTTCCTATTATTTTTTCATAAAAAATCTTAGAACCGCTACCTTTTTCACGCTCAAGTTTTTTTATATGACTATTTTCTAATTTAAATAAAATTGGAAAAACAGATGCAGGCGTAGCACATGCTGAATTAAAATACCTGTCTTTAATTGTAGCATTTATTCCCTGATTCGCCTCCTTTTGGATTGACTCCAAGACTGAAAATAATCTTCCCAATACGTATGCAGTGTCATTGCATGTTTCTTCTAATCCCATGTAGTTTTCTCCTTCCTTCCATGAATAATTTTTTATTAAATAAGCCTTGATAATTGAAGCTCGTCCCCATGTAACATTTCCCTGCTCAGATCGTATTCTGATAACAGTGTCTGTATAAAGACTTGCAGGATATCTGTTTCCCGATAAAATACTTTGAAGTACCATTGCAGACATATTAGGGATTGGAGTCTTATCCTTTGAATTAGGATTGACAGTCTCTCTTAACAATTCATATACGCTCAGATATTTCTTTTCCACCCACAATGGTTTCACAATATCCAACCGTTTATAATGTTCTTTTATATTTTTTAAAATATCACCAAATGTGTTTTGATAAAAGAAACGAACAGATAACCTCGCAGCATTCGGTGCAAGGCATAAAATATAAAATGACTGCTCAAAGTCCATCTTAACATTATCTACATCCACATATCTTGATTTTTTCAAGCTGTCAAATATTCTTTGAAGCTGTTCCTCATTATCTACATGAGGATTCATAACAAAACTAAATGTTTTCTGATATTCTTCCATGCCATTTTCAGCCCAATAAACCACCATGGAATCACCTAATTGAAATATCTTATCCCTATTACTCAACAAATAATTCAATGCAGTTGTATATGCAAACTCCGCATTTTTTCCTACAGGTGCATTATAGCTCTGTTCCTCGCCATAAGATTCAAATGCCGGTGCATTAAACGAAACCAAAGCAGCTCCACTTGTCTGTGCTCCTGGAACACCTTTTATTCCACGATGAATTCTTGCTATCTCCGTTTTTTCACCAGTTGCAAGACAAATACCATCATTGGTATTTTCTGTCTGATGTACAACATAGTTGTCCCAAATTTTTTTAATTGTATCATTATCCTGTGCGAAATCATTTCCCATACAAAAGATGACATTACCACCCTCATTTAATTCATCTGATTTTTCTCTCACACATGCATTATCATAAGCCGTCTCTGGATCCCATAAATTAAAAAAATTACAAATTGCATTTGCCATAGGCTCATCAACATTCTTTAACAACGCTAAATGTTTTTCCTTCGCTGCCTGAAAACACTCCTGCACCCTTGCATTTGTTCCATTTTGATCAATCCCTAGCATGTATTTTACATTATCACAGAGAAAATTAGCTGCCACGCCCGATGAACGTGTAACCATTTCAGGAACACTCTTCGCAACCGGAAGAAAAACCTTCTTTTTTCCACTAGTCTGTTCTGTTTTTAGTGGATAAATTTCTTTGATTTTCCCATTAGGATTTAAATCTATTGCATAAGAAACCTTGGCCTGACACCAGCCTCTCTTCGGCACCAGATTATTCTCTGCAAGATTCTCATATTCTTTCACTAATGCCTGTAAGATCATCTTATCACCTCACAGTCCCTTAAATCTATTACTCCACGCTTCATCACTGCTCTAAAAAACATTGGACTGATATTGCCTCTTTCACAATCACTATAATCCATATCATATAGCATAAATCCCAAATCTTTCTCCGGAATATTATCATAAAATGTATGTATATCTTTCTCTTCACAAAGGCAAAAATTTGCCGGAAACTCACGACAGCCAAAATATGGCATATGATGACATTCCCCACGCTTAAGTCTTCTCATCATAATATCCTTAAATTTCCCGGGATTATCTGTATTATTTGCTTTTTCCGTCATCTCAAAATGTGCCTCTATAACATAAGACACATCCTTCAAAATAAGAGATGCCCTCTGTACAATATCATCCTTTGTACTTATGTACAAAGGCTTATCCGCACCATTATATACCTGTAATATATTATTTGCGGAAGCTTTACTTTTTATCTCATTTCTTCTGACACTGGTAAATCTGATTGGATTTTTCACATAGATTTTATCAATCACCCAACTCAATCCCGGATGCCAATATATCGCCTCAAGTATTCCCCTTGCTGCCGATGGAGTCATAACATCATATGAGCATCTCTCAACCTTCATTTCCGGTCGTGAGAATAATGCATAATCTCCCCATACCTTAACTCTTACACCTACTCCCATTTACAGGACATCTCCTTCCTCATAACAAGCTGCAATGTAGTCTCGTGGCTGATAATAAAAATCGGTATTATAATTTGATATCTTGTCACTTATCCACGAATGATACACTTTCCATATACCATGAAGTATCTCATCATCACTAAAACAATCCTCTATCAATCTCTCATATACTTCGCCAATATCCCAGTAATCCGGAATCCTATATTTACAATCATGTATATTATCATAATTTCCATTATTCATACTGCATTCCGTAATAAACTCATCTGCAACTTTTTCAATTGGTTCGCAATGGAGAATATCTGCATATTTATATATACGTTTAATCCGTTCTTTTGTCAGTAAATCAACCACCTCATAACGTTTCCTTTTAATCTGCCTGCCAATATATTCAATCAGACTGCATGTATAGAATAGATTATTATTATTTTTAACCGCCATAAACAACCTCATTTCCAACATATCTCAAAGTACTAAGCGCACTTACCGTATGAAAACTTATTTGATGAGTCGGATGATTAAACTTCGCCAGTTCCCAAAAAGCTGCTCTGCTTATCTTTCCATCAATATAATTCTGTATATAATTATATATTGTATCATCAGCCATAGGTCCTTCAACAATATCATACGAGTGCGCTATTCCTCTTCTGCAATCAACAATAAAATCAAGCCATTCTTCTGTCATTTTTTCAAATACAAGATACTTAAGCTTTGAATTTTCAGTATATTCATATTTATTCAAATAGCCTCGCGTTCCATATCTCGTTGCCCATCTCACTGCCTGCTCTGGCATCTGTGTGCAATAAAACCCAAAATAAAAATCCTTGTTATAACGAGCTGTTCTAATTTCAGGAAATTCTACTATTTCTTTACTTCCATGATATAAAATCATCACCCTACTCCTTTATCTAATTTATTTCACGTACATTATCTTCTTATGTTTTAAATAATACTACTTCAAACATTACTAATCAACACTTTTCAATTTTTATTTAAAATTTTATTGAAATAATTCAATTCATATTGTACAATTACATTTGTCAGGCTAATCCTGTGGATTGAAATAATAATATTTTTAATAATGCAAATAAATGGCTGTGTTTATAATTCACACAGCCATTTAAATTACAGATATAAATCCATTCCAGATTCCACAGACAAATTTAATCCCTTGTCATCTGTATACATTTCTTCATCTACCAATTCATAAAAATTCTCTATATCCGATGTTATTTCCTTAATTATACCAGCACCATACAAAGTATCAAAAAGCTGATTATATATCTGAACACAGTACTGGGATGCCTTTCTCATTCTGGCTTTTCCATAACCCTGATTTTTTATTTCAAATAATAAATCCTTAGCTTCCTGCTCTATCGGAATAAATACAATTCTTGTATTTTCCTCAATCAAATGAAATTTTTCTGATACCGTCTCAAAATTATATTTCCAATCCTTGAATTCGCCTATAATATTCTTTTTATCCAAATCATTTTCTCTAAAATGATATAGCCTTTTGAAATATTCTGTAATGCATTCAAGATTAGAAATATCATGATAATCTTGCAATAACCCTTTAGTGATTGAGCTTTGCAGACTTTGTCCCGGCACTGTTTTCATTCCATTTATATCAAAAATATAAACTTTACTGTTTTCTTTTTTCTCAATTCCTTCTCGGTTGCATCTACCTGCTGCCTGTATTACCGAATCTACTCCTGCTACTTGACGATATACTGAATTAAAATCAAGATCTACTCCCGCCTCTACCAAACTTGTTGAAATAAGCACACATGATTTTGATTTATCACTCATTCTTTCTTTAATCTGTGCAAGTATCTTTTTACGATGCTTAGGATACATACTTGTTGATAAATGATACACACCATCACCACTTAACTGTTCGTAAAGCTGCTGTGCACATTTTTTTGTATTAACAATACACAGTGCTCTTTTTTCAGTCTTCAATCTTTCAATTAAAGTATCAAATTCGATTATCCCAAGATTTTCGTATATAACTCTTTTAAAAAATTTAAACTGCTCATTTATATTCGGGCATAATTCAATATACCGTCTGTGTTGATCAAATATACTGTCTAAGGCCGGTTGTGTTGCCGTACATAAAACAATACTTGTCCTATAGAAATCCATTAAATTTTCCATCATGGCAATGCATGGTTTCAAATATTCCAATGGCAACATTTGTGCCTCATCAAATATAACCACAGAATTCGCAATATTATGAATTTTCCTACACTTAGATGACCTGCTTGCGAATAATGATTCAAAAAATTGAACATTAGTCGTGACAATTACAGGTTTATCCCAGTTTTCGCTGGCAAGCTGCATCGGTTTTAATTCTTCAGAATCCCCATAATCGACATTACAATGATTCTCAAGAACATTATCCTGCCCAAGTATTTCACGAAACACCTGAGCATTCTGTTCTATAATGCTAGTATATGGAATAACATATATAATATGCTCCATTTGATGCCTGACTGCATGCTTTAACGCAAATGCCAATGAGGCAATTGTTTTTCCACCACCTGTTGGAACAGTCAGGTGAAACAATCCCCTATCATTCTCACCTGCTATCAGACAGGCTTTTAATATCTCAGTTCTTCTACCGTTTATCGAATTAAGATCATCATTTTCTAACCATGAACCAATATGTCTTTCCAGTCTTGCTAATAAAGATGCCATTTCTTCACCCGATGTTCGTTCCACATGGTTATTCTTCATAAAACTTTCTGTTTCAAGAAAGTCCGCATCAACAAGACATGAATATAACATCCTCATAAAAATCCCCATTGAAAAATGAGGATTTTGTGTTTTACAGCTCTCAAAAGGATCACTTTTTATTTGTGGAATTTCTACCTCCTGTCTATATGCCTGATAATCACATATTGATTTTCTATATCGTTCTTCAAGCTTATAGTAATCCATTAGTCCAGAATGATGTCCTGCAATAGCATATTGTAATATAGAATAATATCCACCTTTTTCATTACATAATCTCATTCCAGCAGTAGAATGGTCTACTCTGTCATTCGTATTAAACTGTATTTTATGTTGAAATTCTTTGGAATACTTACCTAGATCATGTAACATACCTATGCAATATCCCCACTCATATTTTCCAAATGATTCTGCAAATTTTCCGGCTAATTTGGCAGTTCCATCCAAATGATCAATAAGCCTTTGCTTTCTTTCTTCTTCTATATGCGCAATATATTCCATTTATATCACCAGATTCATCTTTACACTCCCACAATCTCATCAATCATCCTAAGCTCTTCCTCAGAGAAGCCTGTGCCCTCCATAACCTTTAAGTTTTCAAGAATCTGCTGTGGCTTTGAGGCGCCGACAAGCACGCTTGTCACGTCATCATCCTTTACCACCCACTTAAGAGCCATCTGTGCTAGTGTCTCACCACGTTTTGCGGCTATATCGTTTAGCTTCTTAATCTGCTCGATGTGTGGAGTGAGCTTTTCCTGATTTAAAAAGCGGCCGTCTGTCTTTATACGGCTATCCTCCGGAATACCGTTTATGTAACGGTCTGTGAGCATGCCCTGTGCGAGCGGGCTGAAGGAGATGATGCCCTTTTGACACTCTCTTGCTGCCTGCTTCAAGCCGTTTTGCTCTATTGTACGGTTGAAGATATTGTATGAATTCTGGTTGATGATAAACGGACATTTCAAATCAGTAAGAATCTCGCAGGCTCTCTTCATGGTCTCGCCGTCATAATTTGACAGTCCGACATAGAGTGCTTTTCCGCTTTTTACTATCTGGTCGAGTGCTCCCATTGTTTCCTCAAGCGGTGTCTCAGGGTCCATTCTGTGATGATAGAAAATATCCACATAGTCGAGTCCCATTCTCTTAAGGCTCTGATCAAGGCTTGCAATCAGATACTTGCGGCTGCCCCAGTTGCCGTATGGTC
>ENA-OYZQ01000300-OYZQ01000300.1-human-gut-metagenome-genome-assembly--contig:-NODE-300-length-12511-cov-5.063584_pt1 | contig 12511 bp, 9 predicted proteins | sample MGYA00244076_ERZ653476 | MGnify/ENA primary metagenome ERZ653476 (study PRJEB26926, sample SAMN06164996) | human gut metagenome | biome: ENVO:00009003; feature: ENVO:2100002; material: ENVO:00002003... | reverse complement strand
TCTACACGTAAGGAGTCGTCGGCAGCGTCAGATGTGTATAAGAGACAGTATAATTAGTTTGGCCTGATGCCGACAATATGAATGAAATTGCAATCCATAAAATCACCATTGTTTTCTCCGTATTACTCATAAATATCTTATTAAAATGATTCTTTCAATATTAAGCAAAGATAAGACTTTTGTATATAAATGTCTAAAAACTCTCCTATCTGTCACAGACGGGAGAGTATACCTTAAAAACCTATTGAAAACATCCTTATATAATCTAATTTAAAAGAATGATCAATGTGGTTCGGTTTTCATCCTAATTTAGCCAATAGGAAAATGAGGATCTGATTCGTTATCTGGATTTTGTTCCAAAGCAGGATTTGAATTCATATCAGCTGTTGGTATTTTCCATAAGAATGTCTTCTTGGGAATGAATTGGATGGATTGTCCTTTGTATTGATACAACCCATCTGTTATCCCATTTTTTAAATGGTTATAAACCTTTTCGCCGATTCGATCTGTGCGTAGTGCATCGTAGTATAAGAGACCTTCTCCTATAAATTCCCATCCCCGTTCCTGGTAGATTAAATCAGAAAATTCATTGGCATTAGCCGGAATCAGAGAATTCAGACCGGCTCTTCCTCTTACTTCATTGAATTTGGAAACAGCTTCTGCTGTAGGACCCCTTTGGAGATTGACAGCTTCTGCATAATCTAATAACACATCTGCGTATCGAATCATATAGAGATTTGCTTTAGAGCAGTCATTTAAGTAAGCCGATTCTGTACGATCATACAATTTCACGTTTCCGGGACTGGCACTGGTCCATCCTTTTATACCTGGATAGAAGCCTTTATCTGCTACATCAAATTGGACAATGTTGCCTGATACATCTTCAAATTCGGTGAGCATACAATTGCGTCGCACATCATTCGGATGGTATGAAAGATAGGCTTCTATGGAAGGACCGACACGCAAATAATGTGTACTACCTAAAGAAGGAATCCTGCCATTGTAGCATCCGGTGTATTGTGTTACAATATTTCCCTGAGTTTCTCCGAATTGTAATTCAAAAATAGACTCTTGACCATTCTTATTTGCCGTATTAAACCAGAACCATAAATCTTCATAATTCGGTTCCAAATGATATTCTCCCGAATTAATAACTGCTTCTAACTGTTTTTCAGCTAAAGAGAAAAATTCTTTATTATTTTCCATGCATCCTCTTGTCAGATAAACATCGCCTAATAATGCTTGAGCAGCACCTTTCGATATTTTCCATATTTCATCTTTTCCATATTGAGATTTCAATGGAAGTTTTTCAATAGCATAGATCAGATCTTCTATGATTTGAGTATAGTTTTCTTCTATCGTCTTTCGAGGTATTTTCAATCCATCCAACCCGTTGGTATAATTTTCGGGTATGGGTAAGGCACCGTAAAGACGAACTAAAATATAATTAGCGTATGCGCGAAGGAATCGTACTTCTCCATATTTTTGTTCTTTTTCTTCTTGATTCATATCTATACCTTCACCACGTGCAAGGACAATGTTAGCACAATTGATTACGTTGAAACCTTTGCTCCAGCATCCCGGCCCATAGCTTATGTCTGGATTATTAATATCTATCCAAAAATTGGTTTTGGGATATTCCCATTTGGTATTAGTGGGTGATCCAAATTCTGTGGCTACTTCCAAGCATCCATAATATCTGTCGCCCAACATGTCTCGCAATCCGCGATATGTACTTCTCACTCCCATTTCAAGTTCTTTACTGTCTTTGTAGAAATTGTTAGGAGATAATGATGTGTAAGGAACTTCATCTAAATCAAAACAACTGTATAGTACAGGTATTGTTAGAAACATGATGATATAATGTTTCATATTGTTCCAAGGTTTGTTCGCATTTTTCATATTGCTGAATTTTATTGTTAGAATTTAGCGTTGATACCTAAGGTTATAATTTTAGCCCATGGGTGACTAACATCTCCATTTATAGGATTATAACCGGAATGGTTGGCAAAGCTTATATAGTTTTGTGCATTAACATATACTTGCATGGACTGTATATGGCGAGTCTTAAATTCATAACTTAATTGTATGTTTTTAATTAAGAAATAACTCCAATTGGCATTAGTACGGTCGGATAAGTAGGCATTTTTTGCACCTATGCGTGGGCGGGTACCATTTGGATTTGATTCACTCCACATTTCTTTGTAAGCATCTTTAGAGGGAATCAAATATTTTGAATTGCCTACGTTATTATCGGCCCACAGTACAAAATTAGAAACATTGGAATAACCGTAAGCTCCTGCACCTGTTGTAAAAACACCTGCATCTCCGCCTGTTCCTGAAGCATAGTCACAAGCCCCTTGCCCATATATATCCAATCCGAAACCTTTATATTTCATATTAATGGAAATTCCATAGAAGAATTTAGGTTCTGTAGATCCATAACAAATATAGTCTTGAGTATTGATAGTACCGTCCATATTTAAATCTGCATACATTTCAGAACCTAATTGAGATTGTTCGCTTTTAATTCGGCTGGTATATTCGTTTAATTGTTCTTGAGTGCGGATGATGCCAAGCGATTTTCTTCCCCAAACTCCATTCACCGGTTGTCCTACAACGAGATTGTGTGTCAACCCCGACTCTGCATTGGTGCTTCCATCAATCCTCGTCACATCCCCATAAAGTTCTGTGATTTCATTGTTATTGTGTGAACCGTTCAAAGAGATGTCCAATTTGAAATTACGGTCAATGACACGTCCGCCAATTGTGAATTCATAACCGTTATTCTTGACTTCACCTACATTACTCAAAATACTGGAAAAACCGGATGTAGTTGGAATAGGTACATTGTAAAGCATATCAGTAGTACGACGAGTATAATAATCAAAGGTAATATTCAGCCGATCCCATAAAGATAAATCAAAGCCTAGATCTATTTGGTGAGTACGTTCCCATTTCAAATCAGAATTTCCGATGCCTTCTTTGAAGCCCATCAAAATGTTATTATCATAAATATAGTTGTTCTTCGATAATAGAGCTAGGGATTGGTAATTTCCGATTTCCTGGTTACCTGTAACACCGTAACTGGCACGAAGTTTAAAATTAGTTATCATTCTTATTTTTTGCATGAACGGTTCTTGTTCCACTCTCCATGCTATACCCGCAGATGGGAAGAATCCATATTTATTGTTTTCACCAAAACGGGAGGAGCCGTCATAACGTCCGGTGGCTGTAAGCAAATACTTGTCTTTATAAGCATAGGTGAAACGTGTCGTCAAGGAGATTAGTTTATTGCTGTATTTAGTAGACTCATAGTTCAGTGAATTTCTGTCTCCTAATGTCATATCCCATGCTCCGGTAGCATCATTCTCAAACCCTGTAGCCGACATAGACATATCTTCATAGGTATATTCTTGCCATGAATAAACTCCTGTAGCAGAAAACCGGTGATTTCCCCATGTATTATTATAAGTGAGCATATTTTCTGTTAGTTTGGTGATGTTTCTGTGGTAAGCATTGTTTCCGGCTCCTGTACCATTAGTAGCGATATTGGTAGCTGTTTGAGAAGAGGTATATGAGTATTTTCTAATATTGTTAATATCAGCTCCCCACGTTGTCTTGAATTTTAGGTTTTTCAGGAGTTGGAACTCAGCATAAATATCACCCAATGCACGAAAACTGGAGTTGGTAGCTGTAGTGCCATTTATATCTGCAATAGGGTTGAAATTTCCTTCAATATAGGAACTATGTATAGGGTCCAGAGAAGATACATAATAGGAGCCATCTTCATTGTAAACAGGCATAGTAGGCCATCCTCTTTGAAAAAGGCCTGTCATGACATCGTTATTTCCATCTTTTTCTGAATAAGCCATTTGGATATGACTGCCTATAGTTAGCCAATCAGTAAAGTTATGATTTAGGTTACTATGCAACGTCAGTTTGTCATATCCTACGTTCTTTACTAGCCCGTCTTGAGAATAATACCCTAATGACATCATATAATTCGTATTTTCTGATCCTCCGTCCAATGATACTGTATAGTTTTGTACAATAGCACTTTTTTCTATAGCCTCCCGTTGCCAATCCGTATTTGCAGTAGGAGTATAATGTTTAAAAGGAGCTTGTCCTCCTCTATTCTCATAGGCCTCATTAATATACGGAATAAATTGGTTCGTTTCTAATAAATCTACCAGCCGTGCTGCGCTCTGTATTCCAAAAGAAGCGTTGACAGATAGATTCTTGCGACCTGTAGACCCGGATTTAGTTGTAATTAAAACGACTCCATTTGCCCCCCTAGATCCATAGATGGCAGTAGAAGAAGCATCCTTTAAAATTTCCATGGAAGCAATATCAGCAGGATTAATATCATTCAAACTGCCGTTCATAAGTGGGAATCCATCAACTACATATAATGGATCATTTCCTGATTGTATGGAGCCTGCTCCACGAATTCGTAATATGGGTGATTCTCCTGGAGCATTGTTAGTAAATACTGCTACTCCAGGTGCACGTCCTTGCAATGATTCTAGTGGATTATTTGAGGTGACAGCCGTTATTTCTGCTGCTTTAACCGAAGTGACAGAACCTGTTAGATCACTCTTTTTTTGAGTTCCATAACCTACTACAACTACTTCATCCAAAGCCTTGGTATCTTCGGCTAGTACAATCTTAAGAGTCGGTTTTATTGTTACTTCTTTAGTGACGTAACCGATATAGGAAATTACAAGAGAACCTTTCTTTTCTGTGTTGAGTTGAAAATTTCCTTCAAAATCAGTAATAGTACCATTAGAGGTACCTTTGACCACGACACTTGCACCAATAATAGGTTCTCCTTGTGTGTCGACAACATTCCCTGTGATTTTTAGCTGAGACTGTGCCCAAGTGGTATGTGTGGTTCCTATGGAAAAAAATAATAGAAACATCACTTTAATCAACCACTCCCATGAGAGCCAATCTAATTGATTCTTTTTCATACGTATAAATTTAAAATTAATAAAAAGAGATTTTAAGTGTTTTTGCCTTCGATGTCCCTTAAATGAAACATTCCTATGTTAGATACGGAAGCTCCTTTCTTTTCACGTAGCGAGAATATTGTTTTTTCTGTTTAATGCTTCTCAAAGCGTATCTATGACGTTTATTAGGAGGTTATGTACTATTTTTATAGTGAGAATTTTATATAATGAATTACTTCCCGTCTTTTTAACATGCCCAAAAATAGGTTATAAAGTGACGCATATCCTTGCGGGCTAGAAAAAGATGACATTCTGCCGTACGATATGAAATATGTAGTCTTTCGGCTATTTCACTTACAGATAGCCCATCGTAAAGGCTTAAGTGGTAGGTCGTTCTACGTTTATCCGGAAGGTGTTTCATTCTGGAGTTAATCAATGCTGCCAATTCGTTTGCTAAAATGGTTTGTTCCGTATTCTCTATACCTGATTTTATCGTTTCATATATCTTCGATGTGTAATTTTCGATTTTATAATATAATCGTATATTGTCTGTAATTAGGTTTCGCGCGATCGTCAGTAGAAACGGTTTTATCGTTTCAGGATTGATAAATTGCTTATAGTCCAATAAGCGAATAAATACTTCTTGGGTTAAATCTTCAGCTTCATATTTATGTGGAATTCGATAGCTGATGTAGTTTTTTATAAAACTGCCATACTCTGTGTAGCATTTTGTAATAAATGCATGAAGGATTATTGTTTCTTTGTTCATAGTACTAAATAGTTTATGATTATATCTTTCTTGTTTTGCAAAGCTATTTAAGGATGAATAAAGAAGAGCGAAGAGAAGTAACAGATATATGTTCCGAATGTAACAAATAACCTCATGAAAGGCTTAAAAGCTATATCAGACAGCTATTTGTTACATTTGGGACAGAGTTATCATATTTTGTTATTAGGTATTTCGGATAAGGAATAAGTCACTCTATTATGCAATTCTTGGGAATTGATTTGCAATTTTATCCGATATACTTTGCCCCACATATTTTTTATGGAAGCATCATTGTGTTCTACCTCCTCTATCATAGCAGACAGTTGATTGGGATTGAATTTGAGTGAGTAGTTTTTATTATTTAATCTCAATGATAAGATTCCGTCTTCTTTCTTTTCTACCAAGGCCGCTGTCATTAATATTATAGATGAAGGAGCTTTGTATTCTTTTAGTATATAGGTTTCTGAGAAATATAAAATGTTTCTTTGTCGATATAAACTCAATTTTCTTGTCCATGATATGACGGCGGCCTCGACAGGATATGCTCCGGCTAGGTCAAGTGTAAAAGTTCCTTTATTCTTTGTGCCTTGGGCGCTAACGGATGTAGCAGCATATTTTATTCCCTCTTTTTGGATGAATCCGTTTATAATAGGAGTATTATGATAATCGGAACTCACGGCCCAGAAAGTATAACGGTCTTTGGAAAAGTACTTTGCATTATAAGCCAAAGCTCCCACATCAATTATTAGCGGTTCTCCGTCTGCATACACTATATAATTTCCTACATCATTATGGTTGTGGCTTTCGTCATTATGCCCTCCTTTAATTGCATAAGATAATCCTTTGTCACTTTGAGGAGAAGAGCGGGTTATGAAAACTTGTAAATCAGGGAAAAAACAGTCGCGGGTGAAAGGCTCGATTGCTGGGTGTTCTATAATTTCATTGGTAGATAATAGAGTATATAAGAATCCGTTTATTGAAGCCCCTTTTCCATTGCTGATCATCTCCTTCTTGGCTATAGATTCTTTTGCTTTGAGTGCACCGAAACCCATCATTGTATTATTGCCAATGAATTTGCCATATTCGTATACCATTCCCGGATTTAGATTTGTACGGGGTGAAGCATCTGCAAAATTGACAAATCGGTTATTACGTCCCATGTAGACTTTACAGATGAATTCTCCCATCCTATGAAACTTTTCTTCATTTCTTAAATCAATTTTCCCATCTGTCGCTTTATATAATAAGTAATTGCAGTTAAAAAAGCAACCGCATGAACTAGCCCAATAACCGGGACCTTCATCACATCCGCCATCATTTCTATAATGAGAATAATAGTAGTCCATTGCTTTCAGTGCTAATGAAATATCTTCTGCTCTTTTCGATATATCTTTTTCGGCTATTAAAGCCACTGTAATCCAATGTGAAGTAATCCATGGATTCCAATTGTTATCTTCGGTCATCCATTTGAATGTCCTTGTCCGGCAAGGTTCCAGTATTCTTCTTTTTAATTCATGCGTTATGCGTTGGTTTAATAGGGGAGATATAGAATCAAATACATGTCGGAATACATCTTGAATCAAGGCTAAATCTCCTGCTGTTTGGGCGGCAAATAATGCAACGGTCTGATCTTCCGGTTGGGGAAGGCAAGTGCCATAATGTGCAGGTAGTCCCCACCAAGTTTCTTCGCAAGTAGATAATATGCCATTGATTAGAGGAAGGATAAAACGTCCTTTTCCTTCCAATAATTCTCCCATGGCAAGCGTAGTGAGTTGGCTACGCTTTTTAAAGTATACATTTTGATATCTGTTCCGGTCTCCGGTCTGCTTATATTCCATAAATAGACTGGCTGGTAAACTTTCCCAATTATCATGTATTCTCATTTCTGCCTGGTTTATGTAAACCAGGCGTATGCTGTCTGGAATTTTAAACCATATATCATCCCCATAAGTAGGATAAGGATGAAACTCTTTTACTAATATCTTTTCCAGTTTCTCAATAGAATATTCTTTTAGCGAAGAACTTTGCAGGGCTGTCGCAAATAAGAATAAAAAGCAAATTAAAATGTTTCTCTTCATCTTTTTGTAAATTGGTTATTTCATTTACAACTAATACGTGATTTCCTTTCTTTTCACGTATTATTCTCAGGCAAATAATGAAGGAAAATTAGTAGAAAGTTTAATAGCTTACTATCTGTTGTAGTGGTTTGCATGGTTTTATTTTTGATGAAAGTAAAATATTGGAGGACTTTATTGTCCATTTCCCAATAATAAAGTACTTTTATCCATAACCTAAAAAATCATACTTTAATAGACACACTATTACCTTTTGCATAACTATACTTTACCTCTTTTTTCACCTTAACCAATTTCCTGGGAATAATGCCTGTGTTTTTGACTATGACTAAAGGGATGGGAGATGACGAACGATGCCATATCGTGAAACGGGCAACATCTCCTTCATCACTCTTTTGGCTTTTACTTTCTCAGGTCAATTCTTATTTAAATTTTTCAGTATATCTACCAATAACTTCCGAATTGCTGCCAGTTTCATTATTCTAAAGATTGGTTATGATATGTTGCAGACACGTTTTACCAATACGAAACTGAAAAACAAAGAAATCAAAACATACGCCAATGACATTCCATCACTCCGCTTTCCATTCCCATGCTTTGTGGACCGAGTTCCATTGCCAATGGAATTATGTTGATGAACGATACCAATACATGGACTATAAAAGGGATATTGATAGGAATGATTGCATTGATTTATTTTATCACTTATCTTATATTGAGAAATTCCACCCGTTTAGTCTCCATTTTAGGCAAGACGGTAAATAATGTGATGATGCGCTTGATGGGGCTTATCTTGATGGTGATAGCTGTGAAGTGTTTTGTCAGCGAACTCAAACCGATTTTGATTGATATTATTCAATCGAGTAGAATGTGAGATGTAGCTTTAAAATAATATTCTTTGGACAATAGCCCACATAAATACTATATCCGGGTATTATCCAATATGTATTGTCATCAGTCAAACTCTACCAGTATGCGGAATAATTTGCTGGGAGCAGCAGCCCATTCCTCCATGGTTTACAATGCCGTTTCGGGAGTGGCGACCTTGCTGATAAACTCATCTTTCGGGCAAGTACCTTGTTTCATATAGCAGATTACTGCTCTGAAGTCGGCAGGCAAGGCATTGCATGAACCGCGGATATCTAATTCCTTTTGTAGAAAGTACTTGATTTGTATGGTTTGCCGGAATAATTTTATTCCATGACAAGACGATGTACTCGCACATGCTGCATACGAAAAAGCGGTCGGGATATTTTCGTGCCACCTCAGCCAAGTACCCGTTCTGAATACCATCGATAAACTCTTGTGTAACAACAGCTGCCGAAACTTGTGCATAATCCATATTTGACAGAAAACTTCCGCTCTGTTTCGTCCGTCGATCATAAAGACGGAACCATCTGCCGTTCTTCTCCCATAAAGAGGGAACGCCCGTTGAATAATGTACGAATAGGCATGCCATCCACTTCCGTATCCTGCCGGAACCAAAGATGGAAGTGGGCATCTATAATCTTGAAGTCCATACTCTTTGCCTCCCCTGTTTAAGAATTAGCCCAGCTTACACACATCTGGTCACCGATGATTTCCTGTACCTCTTTTACCAGATCCCAGTCAATGGGCTTTTCGGCATAAGCTATATTTTTCAATACGTTTGCCGGATTGGCTGAGCTGAACAGGGTAGTAGCAATACGTGGATTGCGGACAGCATACTAAATAGCCAGCTTTTCTATCGGATAATTCTTGGATGAACAGTGTTGCACTGACTTTTGACAAGCCTCGACCAATGCTTTGGGAGCTGGATACCAAGCCAGGGCACCCCCACTGTGAAAGAAGCCCCATTGAAAGCAGAGACGCATTGATAATACCGATATTTCTTGATTCGAAATAATCCAAGTAATCACTCAACTTCTCATCGTTCAGGCAGTAGTGGCAGAAATTCAATACACTTTCTATAATTCCCGGTTCAGAGTGGTCGATAACCTATTTTAGGTTTTCCAGCTGTAAGTCGATGATGTCTACATGTTTCACTACTCCTTCTTTCTTCAGTTCGACGAGTGCCGGCAGTGTTTCATTCACCACCTAATTCATATCCAAAAATTCCACATCGTGCACATTTATCAAGTCTATATAGTCTATGTGCAGTCTTTCCATGCTTTCATACATGCTTTCTGTGGCACGCTTGCCGGAGTAATTCCAAGTGTTCACTCCATCTTTGCCGTAGCGTCCTACTTTGATAGAGAGATAATATTTGTCACGAGGCATCTCTTTCAATGCTTTTCCCAATACGGTTTCTGCCTTATAATGCCCGTAGTAAGGAGAGACATCGATAAAATTCATTCCGTTTTCTACTGCGGTATTAATAGCATAAACTTGATAGACAAAGAAAAAGGATTTTCCGCAATGGAAAATCCTTTTTCTTTGTCTATCAAGTTTTAATGAATACTACTTCGTAAACATACACCTGCTACCACTCAATAAATTTACCACGAGCTCTGCGTTCTGCCAACATCTGTGTAAGGAAACGCTGACGGTCCTTAGCAATGTAACGCCGGGCAAAAATATTAGGAACAGCTACCCCCAAAGCTATACAGAAAATAATAAGCGCCGAGTTAATACCATTGGAAAAAGCAAGTGTCACTTCCCCTACCACTCCACGCATATTGATAAGCGCCAGCAACGAACGATACATCAAGACACCAGGTACCATCGGAATGACAGAAGGAATAGTCAGCACATGATTAGGGACATGAAACCAATGAACGGCTTTGACAGCTATCAAACTCACGACAAAGCTTCCCATAAACGAACCGATCACCGGACCATATCCTAATTCAAAGTTTACAAAGTTACGGGTGCATACTGCAATAATTCCACCTACAGCCACCACCCACAACAAACGTCTCTGCACATTAAAAATAGTAGCGAATCCCATAGCCGCAATTGCAGCCGCAACAGCATATACCCAATAAGCATCGTGCGGCACCATACTCAGTTCACTGAACTTCTGGTCGATAGTCACATCATTCATCACCAGCAGCCTCAAGGCAAAAGCGATACCAAACGCCATGCCTCCTACCATCATTACCGTGTTGGCTGCACGCGTAATACCTACCAACAAGTGATTGTCAATCATATCGTCCACAAAATTTATCAGCGGCACACCGGGTACTATATATAAAGTACAGGCCAGCAACGGATGATACGGAGTGGAAGATAAACCGGAAAAAGAAAACGCATAAGCCAGACAAGTACATAAAAATGCAGAGATCGCAATACTCATATATACATTGATACCGAACTCAATGCAACGGGCACGGGTACGGAACCCCACAAAAGTACAAATAGCCGTAATCAGAAAAGCAATCCAGTCACCACCAAACAACTTGCAGAACCCTCCACAAGCAAACCCGGTACAGATTGCCACGACATAAGGGGTATAATTACGCTCCTGACGAGCAATCTTCTCAAGTTCTTCCTCGTATTTATCCAATGAATAATCCTGCTCAATGGCACGCCACGAAAGTTTACTGATTTTTGAAATGGCTTCCATATTGATACCATGTTTCTCGCATTTCTGAAACTTGGAAAAAGAGTGCTTCTCGTCACTCACATTGACCATCAGCATCGTCCACCGGATATCAATATGCAGTTTCTCTTCCGGAATACCCAGATAAGCGGCCACGCGCTTCATGTTTCTTTCAATTCGGTTAGTGTCTGCCGCGCTCTCCATCAGCAGCTTGCCGGTACGTAATAAAAGGTCTAGTTTACGGCGCAATAACAGCACCTCTTGTTCATTTGTTGTCTCGTTCATCTTCTTTTTACCTCAATTTTATTTACTCTGACAGGAAACAGGTTGTTTTTTCGGGATGCAAAGGTACAAAAAGTATATGATATTCATAACTAAATGTAGGAACAGAAATGAAATTGTCGTATCTTTGACCCGAAATAATTAAGTTAGATATGGTAACATTCAAAGAATTCTTTTCATTCAAGAATAACCGCTTCTTCTGGCTCAATCTGATAGCGATGGTAGTGGTCATTGTGGCAGCACCTTTGGGAACCCTTCAATGGCTGGACAACTATACACGCCACGGCGAAGCAGTGGTAGTGCCCGATGTAAAAGGAATGAATCTGCGGATTGCAGAAAATGAACTCGACAAGCAGTCACTAAAATCAATCGTCATAGACTCCAGCTATGTAAAAGGAATAGCCCCCGGTGCTATTTTGGAACAGAATCCCGCCGGTGGCTCCAAGGTGAAGTCGGGCAGAACCGTCTATCTGACCGTCAATGCAGACAGCGCCCCCAAGGTAGCCATTCCCGATATCATGGATAATAGTTCTCTCCGCCAAGCCGAAGCTAAATTACGTGCGTTAGGTTTTAAAATAACCGAACCCGAATATATCAGCGGCGAAAAAGACTGGGTATACAGCATAAAATACCGAGGACGCGACTTGAAAGCCGGAGAAAAGATTCCTCACGAAGCCGTACTGACCCTCACGGTAGGCAACGGCAATGAAACCATGCCCGAAGATTCTGCATTGGTAAATGAATCCGGAACTGCGAACGATGACAAACCTGTGGTAGACGAATCCTGGTTTTAAACTTAACACACAGTGATGATGAGAGAAGAATATGTGGATGAACTAGACGACACACTGGATGATGTGGAACCGGTAGTGGACAACCCCTGTCTCTTATACACATCTCCGAGCCC
>ENA-OYZQ01000291-OYZQ01000291.1-human-gut-metagenome-genome-assembly--contig:-NODE-291-length-12763-cov-4.733082_pt1 | contig 12763 bp, 10 predicted proteins | sample MGYA00244076_ERZ653476 | MGnify/ENA primary metagenome ERZ653476 (study PRJEB26926, sample SAMN06164996) | human gut metagenome | biome: ENVO:00009003; feature: ENVO:2100002; material: ENVO:00002003... | reverse complement strand
ATCTACACGTAAGGAGTCGTCGGCAGCGTCAGATGTGTATAAGAGACAGGAATAGAACCATCAAGATTTCCAAAATAATGGATTCCATACAAGATGGTAGATAAGGCTAATATAGAACTGTACAATATCGTTTTAGTTCTTTTTTTACGGTTGTGGCATTTAGTACAAAATCTTACATTATAGTAAGAATCTTGATAGGTGCGAGTGACTATTCGACCACTAATTTTTGTGCTAACATGTTTAGACGATGCTAAAATTTTCTCAACCTTAGCATCTGTTATATTATGTTCTTTGCCACAATAAGGGCATATAAATGTTGTAGGAGGTAATTTGATGTTGGCAAAATCCTCGGATAATCTTGACAAACTTTCCAAATCCATAATACTTAATTTATTTGCAAAAGTACAAAAAATCCGTGATACGGCATTCCATTATCACGGACTTTCTTCTGACTTACAACTGAATACCTCGATTTTGTCTGTTTGTCGGGATTCCCAATGCTTGCATAAACTCGTCTTTCTTGCGTCTGAACCAACTGACATGTGAAACACCGTCTATGTTGAGGTTGAAATTACCCTCCTTATCCTCTTTAAGTGAACATATCGTTTTGTCTGCCCTGAAATGTTGGTTAAACTCTCGTGAATACAGTTCGCCTTTAATGGAAACATCCTTGAATGTGCATAGTTTCCTAATAACGGCATCGCCAAAGTTCAGCGTATCACGCAAGAATTTAATGGTCGGCATCAGCTTTTCCACATAGGGGAAGTAGCGTTTGACAAAATCTACAAACTCGGACAGCTTGCTGTTCTGCTGTTCGTAAGCGGTTTTTATCTCCTGTATCTGCTTGGCTTGTTGCTGTTCCTTTTGTCGGGCTTCTTCTTCAAGTTCAAGGATGCGGTCTTGCAAATCCTCGTTCCTGCGTTCCAATGCTTTCATCTTCCCTCCCCCGAAAAGAGAACCCACACTTTCGGCTATGTTGGTCGCTGCGGTAGTGGCTGCGCCTTTCAGCTTCTCGGTCTGTACCTCTTTCTTGGCTCGTTTGAGTTCCTGCTCGGCCTCGGCTTTCTGTTCCTGCAACCTTTTGTTTTCCATATCAAGGGCATCGTTCTTTTTCTTCATGTCCCGATAGTATTGCGTGGTGCTTGTGTGCCGTGCTTCGGAGCCACGCACACCACGCTGCAATCCGTACTTTGCCATAACCCTTGCATAATTGTCGTGGTATGCAATCAAAGTCTGACGGTTGAACAGGTCATCGGCACACAGGCGAACGGTATCAGATTTCTTGCGGTACTTGCGTTTGCCGTTCTCCTGCTCTTTCTTGGCTTTCCGCCTTTCGCCTGTCACGATGGGGACAACCGCTGCATGGATATGCGGTGTTTTCTCATCCATGTGCAGGTGGGCGGCAACCACATTGTCCTTTCCGTATGTGGCTTGAAGCCATTGTATGCTGTCTCTGCACCAATCGTCAAGCCTGCCCTCTTCCTGTATCGCCATCATATCCTCGTGCGTTCCTGACAAAACCACTCGGACGACACGGACTTGGTCGTGGGTAATCTTGCGTTTGATGCCTGCCGTGTTCAGCCTGTGGGTAATAGCCCCATCCCTACCGTGAACCCCATCGGGGTATTCGACAAGTACCTTGTTCAGATGTGTCCTTGTCGGGTCGGCATTCTTTGGTATTATTCTTCTCTCTATATGGTCGGACTGTGTGGTGTCCGATGAACCTTTTGCTTTCTTGATGTCCAATGAAAAATATCCCATATTGTTTGATTTTAACGGCTACTATTATGATTATCTTCTCTGCCTGTGGCATCGGCTCACAGGGTTTCCAAAGGGATTTCCCTTTGGCTCGATAGGGAGTTTTTAGCGTTACTATGTAATGCGTGCAGAAAACGCCCTATTGAGCTATGGTATTTCTGTCTAAATACCTTTGGGAAAGCGAGCCTATTCCTCTCTACATCTTCAGCCCTCGCTTTTTCGGTGGCTGTATAATCCGTCTTACGGATTGGACTTGTTTCTTCTGTGTCATCAGTTCTGACGATTGGGACAAGGGGTTACCGCACAGGTAATCGTTCAAGTCTTTATGCCCGTTGTAGTTGTCGGAGAAGTCGCGGATACGTCCGCTGAACTCTCTTGCCAATTCCATGTACGCATTTCTTCCTGACTCGTCATTGTCAAGCAGGCAGTGGATGCGCTCGTACCCGTGCAGCACATCTATGGCTTTGGAAACATTGGCAACCGAATTGAGGATGATGTAATCCTGCCCGTCAAGGTTAGGCATGGTCAGGCAGTTTCTCATCCGCAACGTGAGGAAGGAAAGGTAGTCCATCATGCCCTCGAACACGAGACATTTCTCTCTCGGCTCTCCCTGCTGCCGGATATGGCTGATGTCCTTCGGTGCGATACAACCCTTGAAGAAGCGGTTGCGCACTTCATATCCTCCTGCCACATTCGGGAAGCCGATGGCGAAATAGGGCTTGCCGTTATGGATGAAGTGCAGTTCCTTACATTCCGGCTTTGCCAGTACGGTGTCTATACCACGTTCCTGCAAGTATCGGAGTAATGCAGGATGGGTAAGTTCTCCCACTTCCAACTGTTGGAAACTCGGTTCGGATGCCTGCTGGCGAAAAGAGAAAGATACGGGACGGATGTGTGGTACTCGCTCTGCTATCTTATTAAGCAGATAAGGCACATAATCGGACGCATATAGTTCCGCTGCCAATGCGATGATGTTGCCGCCTTTGCCAAGTCCGTAATCGAACCACAGGTTACGGTCGGTGTTCACCTTGAACGAGGCTTCCGTTTCCTGCCGGAACGGGGATTTATACCATAGGCTGTTGCCCTGTTGCTTTACGGGCATGTAGCCCAGACTTTGCAGATAGTCTGCGATTCTGATTTGTTTTGCTTCTCGGATATTCATGATATATTATTTCTACGGATTTGATGATGACTGTAAAAACGTTGATTTGATGAACGATATGCGTATTTCATTGTATGTTAATGCCTTATATTCTCAACATCTTCTCAACAAACCACTCACAAATAGGGAATCCGACAAACGGTTGCCGTTCCTCCCTCAACATTATTTTTCGATTGTTGAGCATTTGTTGAGAGTGTATGTTGTTTGTTATCAGCATGGTTATATACCTGTTCAACAATTCAACGAAAAGAGAATGATGTTACAGGGATTCAAGCTGTTCCTTTGTGACGGTATAGAAACGACCGACCCTTTTTATCGGCTCATACCTGCACTCCCGATTGTAGTTGAACTGGTAGGTAGTATAGGTCAGTCCGTTGGATGCAGGGGTGAGTTTCCAGCATTCCTGCAATACCTTCCGTACCTGGTGCTTCTCCGCCTTTACCTGCGAGTGCATCAGCAAAAGAAGCATATCGTTATAACAGAACGAGACGGTGTCCGTGCTTACGCTCTCCATGATGTCAAGTATCAGTTCGTGCATCTCTATCTCCAATCGGTTGCGGTTGCTGCGGATAATCTTCTGCAAGGCTTCGGTATGCAGCAGCGATGGTGCAAACCACATACGGCTTTCCTTTTCGGTGGACAGGGTTCTGCGTTGCAGGAAATGAAGAAAGGCAGGTATCTCCGCTTTCAGCTTTTGCAGGAAGTCGGTGTCATCGGACTGCAAGCGGTCTATCTTTCGCACCCAATAGCGTGTTTCCCCTGCGTCTATGATTACAGGCATATACTCGTTGTTGGAGCATAGCACAAACTTGGCAAAGAACGCTATCTCGTCACGGTCTTTGCCTTTGGCTTCCACTTTATAGGAGAGTGTGGTGCTGAGGTTCTTCAACCGCTCGCTGTCCTCCCTGCGGTTGAGCAGTACCTCGTCCACCACGATGAGCAGCTTACCTGCCCAATCGGAATTGAACTGGCTTCGGAAGTCCTCGTTGGTGTTGAAGGTCACATTGTTCTGAAAGAGTAGTTTCAGAAAATTCAGGAACGTGCTTTTGCCTGTATTGCGTTCTTCCGATACCAACAGCAGGATAGGCAACTTTTGGATGGGTTGCAGGTAAAGCAGTTGCAGATAGTCCATCCCCAACTCGTACTGTTCCCCGAAGATGTGCCGTACCAAAGAACGGACAGAGGGGAACTCCCCTTGTCGGGGTACATGGTCTATCGGTTCATAAAGGTTAAGGAACTTGCCGACTATTGGGCGGTAGTTCAGATGTTCGGGTACGGTGCAGAAGCCGTCATACTTGGGAACGCTGCCGATATAGTCCTTGCCATAGTCTTGGCGCAGGGTCTCGTTGTTCCACACGATGCGTTTCCTTACATACCCTCCATTCTGTTTGGGCTGCTCCACAATCTTGTAGAGCGTTGTCCCCACTCGGATGAATTCTTCCTTTGCCATGCCGTCATCCGATGGCGGTCTGTGGCTGTCTTGTTGTTTGTTAGCTGACATAATCAAATGGTTTTAAGTTTGAAAAATACCAGCTACAAAAGTATAAGCATTTATCGGATAAGTCGTTACGCAAAATATAGCAGAATGCAGAAAAAAGTACTATAGGGATAGATATTTGGGGGATTCCATGAACTCAAAGGCAATTATGAACGGCAGGAATTCTTCCATTTGGGTTATTTCGAGTACCTTTGTAGCATAATTTGTTTGAATAGTTAGCATATGGTAGAATATACAAGTAGTAGGTTATGTTTCAAGGCTGATTTGATTGAGCCGTTGAAAGAGAATGATTCATTTGTTGTTCATACTCCGAATGGGACATTCAAGTTTACAAAAGCAGATTTCTATCGTGTCTTTTCAAATGTCATAGAAACCAAGAGCTATCAAAAGGGCAGAATATATAGTTGCAAATATCCGCCTAAACGAGCTATGCAATTTCTAATATCAAGTCAATCTTCGACATCTAAACGGTCTGATAGATGTTTGCTCACAAAAGATTGGGTAGGGGAAGAAATCCGAATGAAAATAAAGGAAATAGGAGCATTATGGCGTAATTCTCCTAATAATCCTCAAATAGATGCTGAAGTACTTGAAAGTTGGGGCAATCTGATAGAAGAATGGATAACCAACAAAGATATGCCATTGATTATTCGTAAAGAAACAAATAAACGAGGGCAATCATTTGTGCATCCTTGTGGAAGAGAAATTATCGTTTCAGACAATACCGTAGCTATTTGGGTGTATAGTAATGTCCTAAAAGGAACGGTGTTCACCTTATCCCAAATCAAAGAACTGTTGAATCAAAAAGAGTTGCCAATGGTGTTTATGGCTACAAAGGAGATTAAGGAAAATGCTAAGTATTCCAAGCCATTAGGCAGTTATGCTTTGTCTGATTGGAAATTGTGTCATATCCAACCTGTGGGATTTAATACTAATACAAGCATTGAAGATTTGGATATTTCCGATATTGAAGACCATTTTAGAAAATATGCAAATCCGAACAATATGTTCATACTTCCTAAAGAAATTGGTTATTTAGGGGAAATAGATGTATTTATAGAGGAGCAGAAACGATAAAAGATAAATAGCAGGTGCTCATTGTGTTCCTGCTATTTATCTAATCTACAATCTACGACATACTAATTGAAGAATTGGCAAGCGAAAAGAAGATACTTGTTTTCTCTTTTCGCAAGTACAACCTTTCAAGAACGGCTTTGCGTACCTGCTTCGCCCCGTATGTGCCGATACGGAACGCAAGAGCGATTATCGTTTCAAGGCTGTAAACCTCCATGTTGCACCTGTCGGACAGGCGGATGGTGCGCTTTATCTCGTACTCGTTCAGAACTCCGCTTTTGCAGAGTGCCTTTATCCCTGCCTTGACGGTCGGGGCGGTTACTCCGAATAGGTCGCAAAGTTCCCACTCGCTCATGGTAGTTGCCTGTATATCGGTAGGCAAAACTACTTTGCCATACTCGTTTATGCTGATGATGTTTCTTTCCATGATCCTATGCCATTTGGGTGTTTCCGAATGATTGGTTCAGCTTGTCCCCGAACATGGTCAGGTCGTGGTCTATCTTCTGCGTGGTTATCTTTGCATAGAGTTGGGTCGTGACTATGTTCGTATGTCCCAACACACGGCTGACACTTTCAATCGGCATACCCTTACTGAGGGCAAGGGTAGCGAACCCATGCCTTGAGCAATGGAATGAGATTGCTTTCGTGATACCGCACTCTTTTATCATCCTTTTCAGCGGTTTGCAGATAGACCAATAGTTCAGATTGGGAAATACGAACTTATCCGTTTGGAACGGCTCGTAACGCCTGATAATCTGCAAAGGGATGTCAAGCAGTTTCACTTGGAACGGAATTTTTGTCTTGTGCCGTTTGGATATTATCCATTTCTCACCGTTCACCTCCACTATGTCATCGGTGGTCAGTTCCTTAATATCCACGAATGAGAGTGCCGTGAAGCTGGCGAACACGAAAATGTCACGGATATAGGACAGCTTGCTGTCCGCAAACTCGTGTGTCATCAGAGTTTTCAGCTCGTCTTCCGTCAGATACTCACGTTCCTTGATGTTGGGGCTGATGTGGAACTGCGCAAAGGGATTTCTTGGGATAAGACCATTGAAGTGCGCACGCATAACCACACCTTTCAGCCACATGCAGTTGGTCCAGATACTGCCGTTCTGCAATCCTCTGTCGGTGGAAAGGAACACGGCAAACTCCTTGATGAAGTCGGGTGTCAGTTCAAGCATGGACAGGTCGCTGCGCTTGTAGTTCGCCTTGATGAACGCTGCCACATGGTTTCTTGCCCGAACCCTTGCCAAATAAGTCCCCTTGACACGGTCTGTGCCCACTCGCTTTTGGAAGGTTGCGTTATCCTTGTCGAACGCTCCGAGCAGTGTCTCGTACTCGCTGCCTATGCCCTGATAGGCATTGCGCACCATTTCCGCCGTAACGTATGCCTCACGGTCTGAAATGCGCTGGTAGTGCTTGATGATTTGCGCCTTGATGTTATCCAATGCAAGGTTGATGTCCCTCGCTTCGGCACTCTTGCCTTTGGCTCGGTTGCCTTTCGCATCCCAAAGGGCTTTCGGGATGGTCTGCTTGCAGCTGAACTGCGCCACCGAACCGTTGATTGTCACCCGTCCCATGATGGGGACAATACCGTTTTTCTCCTTGCTGCCGTTTACGTAAAACAGCACTTTGAACGTACTTCTTGCCATACTCGTTTTTTGTTTGCAAAGTTAAATATCAACGAGTTATACCTTGATACGCAAATCGGTGACAAACGGTGCAAAAGCATCCTGCCTGTGTTAAATATTACCTTTTCTCGGGTAACGATTTGAAAACCGTTCTTTTTCTATATTCCGCTTTTCTTTGCGTTTTACACTTTTCTGTCTTGGCATCGTTTGTCACCGTAATGACATTGATGTTAAGACATTTAGCGTCATTTCTCCCATTTTTCGAGGTTATTCCAGCTATTTTTAGTAATTTTGCACCCTAAACGAAAAATACGCAAAAAGGAATGGGTGGTTTTTTTGGAACAGTCTCAAAGGCTGAATGCGTCACCGACTTATTTTACGGGACGGACTATAATTCACATTTAGGAACAAAAAGAGGTGGTTTGGCTACGTATGCTCAAGGAGAGGGCTTTATGCGCTCTATCCACAATTTGGAGAGCTCTTATTTCCGTACGAAGTTTGAATCTGAACTTCCAAAGTTCAAAGGGAGTTCGGGTATCGGCATTATCAGTGATACGGACCCGCAGCCTATCGTGATAAACTCGCATCTAGGCAAGTTCGCCATCGTCACAGTAGCTAAAATCAATAACATTACGGAATTGGAATGCGACTTGTTGGCGGCTAATATGCACTTTTCTGAAATGAGTCTTGGCAAGACGAACCAGACAGAACTGATAGCATTGCTTATTGTGCAAGGAAAAAATTTTGTAGATGGTATCGAGAATGTTTTTAATAAAATCAAAGGATCATGCTCCATGCTGATATTGACGGAAGATGGTATTATAGCAGCACGTGACAAATGGGGGCGTACTCCGATTGTAATAGGTAAAAAAGAGGGTGCGTATGCTGCGACAAGTGAATCAAGCAGTTTGCCGAATCTGGATTATGAAATAGAGAAATATGTAGGACCGGGCGAAATTATTCGCTTGCGTGCCGATGGAATGGAACAAATGCGCAAGCCGAACGAAGGAATGCAGATTTGTTCTTTTTTGTGGGTATATTATGGATTTCCGGTTTCATGTTATGAAGGAAAAAATGTAGAGGAAGTACGTTTTATGAGTGGTTATAAAATGGGGCAGAAGGACGATTCGGAAGTTGATTGTGCCTGCGGTATTCCTGATTCGGGGGTAGGTATGGCATTGGGGTATGCTGAAGGTAAAGGAATTCCTTATCATCGTGCTATTGCCAAGTACACACCTACCTGGCCTCGTAGTTTCACTCCTGCCAATCAGGAAATGCGTTCACTGGTAGCAAAAATGAAGCTGATACCTAATCGCGCAATGCTGGAAGGTAAGCGCGTGTTGTTTTGTGACGATTCTATAGTGCGTGGGACCCAGCTTCGTGATAATGTGAAAATTTTATTTGATTATGGTGCTAAAGAGGTTCATATGCGCATTGCTTGTCCGCCATTGATTTATGGATGTCCTTTCATTGGTTTCACTTCTTCAAAAAGTGATTTGGAACTGATTACCCGCCGGATGATTAAGGAGATTGAAGGCGATGAAAATAAGAATCTGGAAAAATATGCAACAACAGATTCGCCGGAATATAAGAAGATGGTACAAATGATTGCCGACCGCTTTGGTCTGAGTTCGTTGAAGTTCAATACTTTGGAAACTTTGGTAGAAGCGATAGGATTACCAAAATGTAAGGTATGTACCCATTGTTTTGATGGCTCCAGTTGCTTCTAATAACAAAATAATAAAATATTAATAAAAAAGAGCTGTGATTTGTTTGGCAATTCACGGCTCTTTTTCTATTTTTACAGGCAAGTATGAATATTAAAACAAAAAGAAAAATGACGGTAATAGAACGATTTTTAAAATATGTAAGCTTCGACACTCAGTCTGATGAGAATAGCGGAGTTACCCCTAGTACGCCGAAGCAGATGGTGTTTGCGCAATATTTAAAATCAGAATTGGAACAATTGGGCTTTCAGGAAATTTCTTTGGATGAGAATGGTTATCTGTTTGCTACATGGCCGGCCAATACGGATAAACCGGTTCCTGCCATCGGATTTATTGCACACATGGATACCAGTCCCGATATGACGGGTGCAGGAGTCACCCCACGCATTGTCTATGGTTATGATGGGACAGATATTGTATTGTGTGAAGAAGACAACGTTATACTTTCTCCCAAGCAATTTCCCGAATTGTTGGATCATAAAGGGGAGGATCTTATTGTAACTAACGGCAAGACATTGTTGGGAGCTGATGATAAGGCGGGCATTGCTGAAATTATCTCAGCTATGGTATATCTGAAAGAACATCCTGAAATCAAGCATGGAAAAATTCGTGTGGGATTTAATCCTGATGAAGAAATAGGCTTGGGTGCACATAAATTTGATGTGGAGAGATTCGGATGCGAGTGGGCATATACGATGGATGGTGGTGAAGTAGGGGAGTTGGAGTTTGAAAACTTTAATGCCGCTTCTGCAAAAGTGATTATTAAAGGACGTAACGTACATCCGGGATACGCTAAGGATAAAATGATCAACTCTTTGCGTGTAGCTAATGAGTTTGTGGCTTTATTGCCTACGGACGAAGTGCCTGAGTGTACTGATGGTTATCAGGGATTCTATCATTTGATTGGCATGACGGGTGAAGTAGAGCAGACTACTATCTCTTATATAATCCGTGATCATGATCGTGCCAAGTTTGAGGCATGCAAGGAAAATATGAAAAAATGGGCGGAAATCATCAATAAGAAATATGGAGAAGGTACCGTTACCTTGGAACTGAAAGATCAGTATTACAATATGCGTGAGAAAATTGAGCCGGTGATGCATATCATTGATGTCGCTTTCAAGGCTATGGAAGAGGCGGGCGTGACACCTAAGGTGAAGGCTATCCGCGGCGGAACGGATGGCGCACAACTTTCATTCAAAGGATTGCCTTGTCCCAATATTTTTGCCGGTGGCTTGAATTTTCATGGCAGATATGAGTTCGTGCCAATCCAGTCTATTGAGAAAGCTATGAAAGTAGTGGTGAAAATTGCTGAGTTGGTGGCAAGATAAGTAATTTATTAACCTTAAAATAGTAAAGTAATAACATGAAAACAACTCCGTTTACCGAAACACACATTGCCTTGGGGGCGAAAATGCACGAATTTGCAGGTTATAATATGCCTATTGAATATTCGGGAATTATTGATGAACACCTTACAGTATGTAATGCCGTAGGTGTTTTTGACGTATCCCATATGGGTGAATTTTGGGTAAAAGGTCCTAATGCGTTGGAGTTTTTGCAGCAAGTGACTTCAAACAATGTAGCAACTTTGCCTGTCGGTAAAGCGCAATATACTTGTTTCCCTAATGAGGAGGGAGGTATTGTTGATGACCTGTTGGTATATCACTATGAATCCGAAAAATACTTGTTGGTGGTAAATGCAGCCAATATTGAGAAAGACTGGAACTGGTGTGTCAGTCATAACACAGTGAGTGCGGAATTGGAAAATGCATCCGACCATATGGCACAGCTTGCTATTCAGGGACCGAAGGCTATGGAAGTTTTGCAAAAACTGACTCCGGTCGACTTGTCCGAAATTCCTTATTATGCTTTTACCACAGGTGAGTTCGCCGGTCAGAAAGATGTGATTATTTCGAATACCGGTTATACCGGTGCAGGTGGTTTCGAGCTTTATTTTTATCCCGAAGCCGGTCAGGCTATCTGGAAAGCAATTTTTGAAGCAGGTGCTCCTGAAGGGATTAAACCTATCGGACTAGGGGCTCGTGATACATTACGTTTGGAAATGGGCTTTTGCCTGTATGGTAATGATTTGAGTGATACCACTTCTCCGTTGGAAGCAGGATTGGGCTGGATTACTAAGTTTGTTGAAGGAAAGAATTTCATTTCACGCGCTTTACTTGAAAAGCAGAAAGCCGAAGGATTGAAACGCAAGCTGATTGCTTTTGAAATGGTAGACCGTGGTATTCCCCGTCATGGTTATGAACTGGTAAATGCTGATGGAGAGAAAATAGGTGAAGTAACTAGTGGTACCATGTCTCCAATGCGTAAGATTGGTATTGGTATGGGATATGTTCAGACCGCTTACACGGCATTAGGTACTGAAATATTTATTGATGTGCGCGGACGCAAACTGAAAGCTGTAATAGTAAAGGCCCCGTTCAGAAAATAAATCGAAAGCCGGAAAAGAGAACGCTGATAACAAATATAACGCGAATATTCAGATTTTTTGAATATTCGCGTTTTTCTTTATATGGCTGATATACATTTGTTGTTAGTTCCTTTCCATAAAAACAGCTTTTGATGCAAAATTAATAATAGGATGAAGAATATGATAAATAGATAATTCTTAATTTTGCAATCAAAAATTTATTAGCTATGTCTGAATTGGCTCCATTGATAAGTGATTTGGCTTTGATTCTGATCTGCGCCGGTGTCATGACGCTCGTCTTTAAACGGTTAAAGCAACCTCTTGTTCTCGGCTATATCGTAGCCGGCTTTTTGGCAAGTCCCCATGTTCCTCTTACTCCGTCGGTCATTGATGTGGCCAATATCCATACATGGTCGGAGATTGGTGTGATATTTTTGTTGTTCGCTCTGGGATTGGAATTTAGTTTCAAGAAATTGGTGAAAGTAGGAGGGACAGCGGTCATTGCGGCGTGTACCATTATATTTTGTATGATATTGGTTGGAATTTTTGTGGGGTGGTCTTTCGGGTGGCAACGCATGGACTGTCTGTATTTGGGAGGTATGTTGGCCATGTCCTCTACGACTATTATTTACAAAGCTTTTGATGATTTGGGGTTGAGGCAGCAACGGTTTGCCGGTTTGGTTCTTAGTATTTTGATATTGGAAGATATATTGGCTATTGTTTTGATGGTTATGTTGAGTACAATGGCAGTGAGTCAGAATTTCGAGGGTAGTGAAATGGTCTATAGCATTGCTAAATTATTATTCTTCCTTATATTATGGTTTGTGGTAGGTATTTATATCATTCCTACATTTTTGAAGCGTTCCCGCAAGTGGATGGCAAATGAAACATTGCTGATTGTTTCGCTGGCATTGTGCTTCGGTATGGTAGTTGTAGCGGCCAAGGTTGGATTTTCGGCTGCGTTTGGAGCTTTTATAATGGGGTCTATTTTGGCAGAAACGGTGGAGGCCGAAAATATAGAGAAGCTTGTGGCCCCTGTAAAAGATTTGTTTGGAGCCATTTTCTTTGTATCTGTGGGAATGATGGTAGACCCTGCCATGATTGTAGAATATATATGGCCCATTGTGATTATTACATTGGCCATTCTGCTTGGGCAGGTTATTTTTGGTACAGGTGGTGTGATTTTGTCGGGACAGCCGTTGAAAGTTGCCATGCAATGTGGTTTCAGTCTGACCCAGATTGGTGAATTTGCATTCATTATCGCTTCATTGGGGGTAAGTCTGAAAGTAACCAGTGATTTCTTGTATCCTATTGTGGTGGCTGTTTCGGTCATTACCACATTTCTGACCCCGTATATGATACGTTTGGCGATACCTGCTTATCATATAGTAGAGAAACGTCTGCCCGGCAAATGGAGAAAAATGCTTGAGCTGTCTCTTATACACATCTCCGAGCCCACGAGACGGAGCTACATCTCGT
>ENA-OYZQ01000289-OYZQ01000289.1-human-gut-metagenome-genome-assembly--contig:-NODE-289-length-12813-cov-6.797460_pt1 | contig 12813 bp, 10 predicted proteins | sample MGYA00244076_ERZ653476 | MGnify/ENA primary metagenome ERZ653476 (study PRJEB26926, sample SAMN06164996) | human gut metagenome | biome: ENVO:00009003; feature: ENVO:2100002; material: ENVO:00002003... | reverse complement strand
GAGATGTAGCTCCGTCTCGTGGGCTCGGAGATGTGTATAAGAGACAGTGCCATTGGAATGCTCTCCTCTATACTTCAAATTTGAAAAATATCGTTCCTATTATACTCGGCTCCCGCCCAAAAGAACAGCCTTTTTTGCAAAGAAACCGCGCTTTCTGCCCCAAAAACGCAAAACGGCCCGGCTGCGTATGGCTTGCAGCCGTGCCGTAACGGGAGAAAAGTGTTGACGGAAAACCGCTTTTTTGCTATACTGTAAAGGCTAATATATGGAGATGTATCGAAGCGGTCGTAACGAGAACGACTCGAAATCGTTTTGTCCTTAATCGGGCACGTGGGTTCGAATCCCACCATCTCCGCCAACAAAAGGCATCAGCTCAGGCTGGTGCCTTTTTTGCGGCTAGATGGTGAGGATGAGAACAGGGCGGCGGCCCGCAGGCCGCAAGCAATCAGCCCTGCGGGCTGTTGCTTAGCCCGCGGGAGAATATCCACCATCTCCGCCAGAAGTCGCAGATTGCATTTTGAGACAGGGGGGAATATACTTATATTGGATAGATTCCAATGCTATAGCAATTCAACTTTTTAATGCAACAGCGGTGAATTGCATATCGCAAAGATGCCGTTTGAATGTTGCACGAATTTCTTAACTTGCGATAAAATTTGCGATAAACGATTTTTGGAAGGAATATAATCATGTCGAAAGATGAATATTTGATCACAGATCCACCCCTTAAAGCGCTGACTGTTTTTGCGATGCCGATGATCCTTGGCAGCTTTTTTCAACAAGTATACAATATGGCCGATTCCATAATAGTTGGTCAATTTGTTGGCTCCTCGGCACTTGCGGCTGTTGGTGCTTGTGCTGCACTGACCAATGTTTTTATTTGTGTGGCGCTTGGGGCTGGTGTGGGCGCAGGTGTGCTTGTAAGCCGCTGTTTTGGTGCAAAAAATTATGGTAGAATGAAAACCATTGTGTCAACGTCCCTGATCAGCTTTTTGATCTTAAGCGTTGTCCTTGGTGTCTTTGGCTTTTGCTTTTCCCATTTCATGATGAGCGGATTACAGACCCCTGCCGATATATTGGAAGAAGCAGTATTGTATCTGCGTGTCTACTTTGTGGGTTTCCCGTTTCTATTCATGTACAACATTCTTTCCACCATGTTCACTTCCATCGGTGAATCCAAAATTCCGTTGGGACTGCTGATATTCTCATCTATCCTGAATATTTTTATGGATCTCTGGATGGTGGCTGGTCTTGGTCTGGGGGTGTTTGGTGCAGCCCTTGCGACCTTGATCGCACAAGGAATTTCTGCCGTGTTTTCGTTTTTGATCTTTCTGTCTCGGATGCGGCAATACAAGAGCTCCTTTAGCAGGTTCGACCGGCAGGAGCTGTATTCCATGCTTCGCATTGCGGTACCATCGGTTTTGCAGCAGTCCACAGTGTCTATCGGTATGATGATCGTGCAGGCAGTGGTAAATCCCTTCGGCACACAGGCACTTGCCGGGTATGCGGCAACGATGCGGGTAGAAAATGTTTTTTCGCTGATCTTCGTATCCATCGGCAATGCAGTTTCGCCGTTTGTATCCCAGAATCTTGGCGCAAAGAAAATTGAGCGTATCAAAAAAGGTTATCATGCTGCACTGGTGTTGGATCTATGCTTTGCAGTTCTTGCTTTCGTGGTCATTGAAACACTGCACACACAGATTTCCTCGTTGTTCTTGGGAAAAGACGGAACCGCGTTGGCCTATCAGGTGTCCGGTGATTATATGAGATGGCTTGGTTACTTTTTCATCTTCATGGGCATCAAGATGGCAACCGATGGCGTTCTTCGCGGACTTGGAATCATGCGGCCGTTTCTTATTGCAAATATGGTAAACCTTGCAATCCGCTTGTCTGTTGCTTTGATTTGTGCACCGCGTTTTGGCATTGCTTTTGTTTGGCTTGCAGTCCCGGCAGGTTGGCTTGCAAACTTCCTTATTTCCTATGCGGCGCTCAGAAGATCGTGGCCAGAGGATAAAACAGCGGTATCTCAATGATTTCCTTGTGCCATCGATGAACACTTCCTCGTATTCTGTTTCTTCCTGTATACTGTTTCTGTTGTAGTTGGTTCATTGCAGTTTCAGCTTACAACAAAAAATGAGATAGGCAACCCCTTTCGGGGAAGTCTATCTCATTTTTTTCGTTGGGGCTATTTTGCAACAGCCCCATTTTTGTTTGCTCTGTTTTATTTTTTGCGGGTCGGTAATAGTTTCTTTTTTTACCTGTTTTCGGCTTTCAGCACCGTTGCCTCAGCAGGCGGCGGTGTGAGGGTGGAGTGGGCCAGAATAAAGGCAGCGGCGCGGCTGGATGCGATGCGCTGGGCGGCGCGGCGGCGGTCGTTGGAAGCGAAGGTGTGCTCCCCGTCCCGCTTTGCGTCCCAGTGGGCAAGCTCGTCATCCACCTCGGCTTCCGTCGGCCAGAGCTCTTCTTTCTGCGCCACCAGCAGCAGACCCATCCGGCTGCGCAGCTTGCGCTCGGCCTCGGCGTGGAGCCAGGCTCGGAATTCTTCCACGGTCTGGCCCTGCACCTTTAAGTACTGGTCGAAGTTGACGCCGTTGGCCTGCATCCGCAGGTTGAACTGGCGCTGCTCGGCAAAGTAGTTGCCGGCCACCAGCTGCTTGGGCAGCGGGCCGGTGACGTGTGTACCCAGCTGGGCGATGAGGGCCTGTTCGGCCACGGCGCGGGCCTGCTGGCAGCGCTGGGCGTAGATGTCCTGCGTCACCTTGGCGCGGAGGGCGCGCTTGCCCTCGGCGTCGGCGGCGCGGTCTTCGTCACCGTGGCGGCGGTTTATTTCAAGCTCGATGGTCAGCTCCCGGATGGGCCGGGGCTGGATGGGCTGGGTAAAGCCGGTGTACTCTCCCAGTTCCAGCGGCGGCAGGCAGAAGAACTGCACCCCCGCCCGGAAGCCCTCGGCCCGATTCACGGCCAGAAGCTCAAAATCCGGGTCGGTGACGGGCTGCAAATCGTTTTCTTTCATCAGCTGGGCGAACAGAGGCGAGAAGCCCTCCAGAATCGCCCGATTGACCGCCGCCGTCAGCAGGTCATCCTCGTCCTGCGGGGCGTCCGGGGCCGCCTTTTCGGCCTGCACCGCCGCTTCCAGCTCTTCCGCTGCGGCGGAAAAGACCACCCGGCAGTCACCGGGTTCTGCCATGCCAAAATGTTCGAGTTTCATTTTCTTCTTCCCCCTCTCAGCGGACGATGCCGGCCATCAGCACCAGCAGCACGATGCCCAGCACCACATACAGCACCTCTGCACCCAGGACGGACTTGTCGCCCTCGACGTACATCTCGGCGGGGTCGTCGGGGTTATAATAAAGGGTGACGACAGCTCCCTGTGCAAGCTCTCTGCCCTTGGCAGACTTGGGGTAATGGAGGCGGTGGGTGCCGCCAGCAGTGGTGAACTCCAACAGATAGGCTTCGCCGTCCCGGCTCCGGACGGTGCCTGCCACAGCGGCCTCGACCTTTTCGCCCCTGGTCATGAGCTTGCGGCGTCTCGACCAGCTCCGCCATGCCATGTAGAACATGATGCCTGCACCGATGAGAAAGATAATGATGTTGAACATTCGCAGTTTCCCTCTTCCGTAAATAGTCCCGCCGGGCCGCTGCCCCGCAGGGGTAATATTTATTGTATCATACTCCGCCGGATTTTTCGCCCCATTCGGCCTATACGGAATGCAACAATTTTCGCAAAAAAATTTGTCGCACTATTTTTGCAGAAAACGCTTGACTTTCTTTGCACCTGTGGTATAATAAGTATCGTTCCGAGCCGAACGGCAGCGAACAAAACAGAATATGCGGATATGGCGGAATTGGCAGACGCGTTAGATTCAGGTTCTAATCGGGGCAACTCGGTGGAGGTTCAAGTCCTCTTATCCGCACCAAACCATGAAAATCCGAACCTTTTCTCGATAGGAGAAGGGCTCGGATTTTTTGTTTTCTTCGGAAACGAGAACAATGGCTCTTCCCTTACGGCTGTGTGTCCAAAACCTTATCAGAAGAAAGACCGTATCACGAAGGTCACAACAGTAAGAGTGCCGTAAGGCAGAAGGGACGCAAGATTATGAAGTACGATGCAAGAGCCTGTCAGTTTAACATGGGCACCGGCTGTGTGGAGCTGCTGCTCCGGGATGGGCGCAAAATTTCCATCAACTGCACCGGTGTCGAGGATGCACTGGATGTTACCATGGCGCAGAGGTCTGAACTGGACTACCTCATCTACAATGACCCGCTGGCGTATGCAGAGCTAATTTTGAACGGTGAGCCAGAGGAGTATCTGAGAAATGCGGCTGGAAGTCACGGATTAGAGGACTGAACGCAAAAACAGGGTGCGCCCTGCCGGACGCACCCTGCAAAAATCCACACACGATAAGTAAGGCAGGGAGTTCCCCGACGGGAACTTCCTGTTTTTCTTTGGTTGCGATATGAGCCTGTTCCGCCTGCCATGCAGCAAATTCCCGTTGACCTTCCTCGCTGTTCCAGCAGGCAAGGATCGCCGGATAGAATGCCCGTGCCAGTCGTTCGATGGCTTCATCGGGGTAAGGGGAAATATTTGTGGACTTTTTCTTTTTGTTCAAACGCACACTCCTTTGGATTTCTGTTGACAGCATACAATGTGCCTGTTGTTATGCTGTCTGCTCATCCTCTGCGAGCGCAGATTCCAGCGAAGCAAGGTACTCCTTGTGCTTGTGGATGATTTCGAGAATGACTTCTCGCTGTGCTGTGTCTGGCATAGTTCTCAGAAGATAGTCAAACTCTGTGCGGAAACGTGTTGTAACGTGTTCCAGTGCGACATAATCATGCCGCACTTCTTCCGGGTAAGCATCGCTGTCGTAAACCGATTCGATTTTCTGAAACGGCAATACAGGTGCCTTTCCCGGTTCCCGGATGATGCCATCGGCATCCGGTTTCGGTTCAACTTTCAGTTCCGGGTGCAGGATTTCCTGCAAGGTCTGTGCGCGGGCATCATAGTTGGCTCGTGCAAGGCGGTGCATATCAGCCTTGCTGACTTTTACCTGTTTGTTCAGAATCTTCTCCCGCATACCGGGAATCAGGGATTCAGCAATTTCAACACCTTTCATGTACTTCGATGCGCGAAGTACAGTTGCCTTGCTTACACCATTTTCCTCTGCGATTCGTTCGCAGGTTTTCATGGCTTCACCGGAGTTATCAGTTTGAGAACTCCGGTGAAATCGGCCATTTTCATCATGCGATTCTTTGCGGGCTTCGCCATGAGAGGATTTTTCCGCTTCATATTGCTTCCCGATGAGGAACAGCTTCTGCTCCGGGGTGAGGTTGCGCCGCCCCAACTGATTCTTGCAGATCCATGCGAGGACTTCTTCTCTGCTTTCAAATCGGAGCGGCATGGTGGAAAAGCAAATCTCCGGGTGCTTCTGGAGAATTGCATAACGATTGTGGCCGTCAACGAGGGTGTTGTTCCAGACGATCAAAGGAGAGAGCAGCTTGCCTTCCTTGAGGATGTTTTCTTCAAGCTGCTTGTACTCATCGTCCGTCAGCGGCGGGATCTGATTCTGGAACTCCGGGTCGATTTTCAGATTGATCATACGCACAACTCCTTATCTCTCGTGATGTTGCGTCCGTTCGTCCTCCCGGAAGAACAGGGCAACATTCTGTTTTGCATCTTTCAGCTTGAGCAGTTCGATCTTGGCTTCCTTGTACTGCTCATAGAACTGGGCCTTTTCGGAAGCAAGAGCGCAGTATTCCGCTTCCAGCTTGTTCGGACTTGGCAGTTTAGTGATGTTGTTTGCCTTGAGATAGGCTGCTGCTGTCCGGTATGCTGTCAGCTCTGCACGATGCTGTTCTTCAAAGGTTGCGGGGGATTTGGCAGCGTTCCGTTTCTGCGCGAGCGGTCGGTACTGCTTGTAGGAAGCAGCATAACGGCGCAGTGTTTGGTTGTTTGCCATGCGGGTTTCGAGGTCTTTCACTACGGCCAGCGATTCATGGAACTTGGTGTCAAGCTCTGCAATTCTCTGGTCGAGTGCGTCCTCGTTGAGCAGACCTTTCTCCTGCAAAAGAATCAAGGTCTGCGCCATGGCTTTGAGGTTGTGCTTCTTCGCCCAACGCTCATAGCCGATGCCCTTGCCCTGCTTCAGTTTTGCCTGAATGTCCACCAGCTTCTTGATTCGGTCGGGTTTTTCCTCAAGATTGCTGTGGAGGATAATGGGCTGGCTCTTGGCATTTTCTTTCAAGGTGGCAAGCACGAGTTCTTTCTCAAACTTGTCACCGAGGCTGTGCGCCCGGATAAACTTCTTTCTTCCGGCTGGCAGGTAGCTGAGCCGCCCACGGCTTTCCTTGACGGTAATGCCGTACTGCTGCAAGAGCCTGTCCGAGAAATCTTCAAAACTCGTTGCAACATTGAGAACCTCCGAAATCTGTCTCCGCAAGACTTCTTTTGCGGTTTCAAACTTCGTTTGTGTGGGCTGCTGACCTGTTGCGAGCAGGGCAGCGTTTTCATGGTCGAGTTTCAGTTGACCTCGCTGTTTCATCCAGTATTCGCGCTCGCTCACACGAACCTTCGAGCCGTTGAGCAGGTCGATCTGGTACAGTCCAGCACCTTCGCACAGCTCCATGACCTCGACACGCAAGTGCCGCATGGTCTGGGCCGTGCTGGAGTGCTTCATACCCTCACACCAGTCGCGGGGCTTTTGCATATAGGGCTTGCGTTCCACTTCTCGCATTCGGATGCTGCCGATCACGATGTGGACATGGATGTTTCCCGAATGGTTGTGCCCATCGGGGTGAGTGCAGACGATGGCGGGATGACCGGGGAAGTTTTCTTCGCAGAATTTCAGGCCAAGTGCCTGTGCCTTTTCCATGGTCAAGCCGTTGTCGGCTGCATCTCTGGGGTCAAAGCTGATGATATACTGGTGGCTTTTGATATCACCGTGCTGGGTGTTCTTACCATACTTGCGGTTTGCCAGCAGACAGGCTGTTGCAAACGAGAAATCGCCACACTCAAGGGTGTCGAGCAGGTACGAATCCCGCAGCTTCGGCTTGCCCTGTTCATCCAGAAGTTGCTTTCCGGTGAACGCGTCGTGCTGGTAAACGAGGTACGCTTCGATGGCGGTGTAGTCCGAGTTTTTAGAGGCGATATGCTTGAGCGTTGCCATACAGTTCACCCAGAACTTTCTCGGCGCTGAGCCGGAATGCAGTCAGGTCTGCAAGTTCGTCAAGGAGTTTCGCCCGGATCTGCTCGGTGTCCGCACCGCCGGAATTGAAGTGCCTTGCAAGCTGGTTGAGGTTGGTGCCCACCTTGCTGCACTAGGCAAGCAGGGTGGAAACAGCGGTCAGGGTTTCTTCTCCGCCGCCAGCAACGACAACAGTGCGCTCGATCTTTGCACTGTGCAGCGCACGGCGGATGAGGGTGGACAGGGAGAGATGAAGGAGTTTTGCAGTACATTCGAGTTCCAGTTTTTCGCGTTCCGTCACTCGGAACTTGATGATGTGCGTTTTGTTGTTCGACGTGTCGTGGTGCTGGGAATTGCTAGGGGTCGATTGAACATTCGTTTTGGTCATTGTACCTCCTGTCTGTTCGATAACTCCTCGGTGAAGTTATGTAAGCACGACACGCCGTTGCTGTTCGCACCGTCAGGTGCGAACCATGAGCAGGGTTTGGGGCAGGCACGCCCCAACAAGATCACTTCGGAAATGCAGACGCATTGTAGAAGTGAAGTCCCGGATGGACAGAAAATTTTCAAGAATTGAAAATTTGTGGCCACGGGACGGTTCTTGCCCTCTACCGCTGCGCTCAAAACGTATTTTCAGTGATTGTTTCCGAATTGTTAAGACACAAAAATAAGTAGAGGTTGTCCTGCTCATGTATGAGAATCGCCGTTTGCTCCGAACGAAGTTCCTGCCCCTGTTTGTGCAACGGCGTTGACGGAAAGTCGGTATCACGTCCGGTCGGCTCATGAAATTTTCAAGGTGCAGCTCCCGTAAAAGAAAAATACCGCCCAAGCAGCGCAGCGATGGATTTTGTCGGGGTGAATCGGCGGCAAAATGAATCGGGTGTGTTGCGGGGCGGTAAATTCTTCGTGGATTTTTCCTCACTGAAGTGGTGGATCTCACGGTGATAACCAACCACTTTTGCAGAAGATTTGCAATCAATCTACAAGTTCAGTGGGATTTGTGATAGAGAATATCATGGTTCGTAGGGTACGTCAAGATGATTCCGAAGAAATTATTTATGAATGGAGACAATAGTAAGACTTCTATTATGAATATGATACACTTTACATCATGAAAGAATTTAAGCTGCACAAAGATGATTCAAGCGGATGTGCAATATGCACAATAAGTTTTCTACAGCAAAATACAGATGTGGTCATTTAGCTCTTTTACCAGACAACTTTTTTTGTAAAATAAAAAAATTTGTTGACTTGAAATTGCTTGAAATGTTATCTTGTTGGTAACAAAAGCACGGTGAAGTGCTTGCTACCACACGAAAAGGCAAAACAAAAAAGGAGAGTAAAATGATGAAAAAGCGTATTGCGGCGTTGGTCACCGCCGGTGTCCTTGCTTTGTCGATGCTTACCGGCTGCGGAAGCAAACAGGAGAGCTGGAAAGTTACCTGCCCGTGGGCACCGTCTGGTGTAGCAGCGATGGTCAGCCAAAAGGCTGCTGCCAAGTCCCCTGATTATTCTGATAATAAAATCACACTGGTTGCTGAAGCCGTCAAGGGCGATGCTGCTACTGTCAACACTTGGGTGTCCAGTACTAAGGCAAATGATAAGGAACTGGTCTTCGCCGGTGAGGGTCTGTTCGCCATTACCGAGACTCTGGATCCGGCCAAGCTGCAGTTCAGCTACGACGATTTCGAGTTCGTGGAGAACTTGTACTCCTCCGTCTTCGTCCTGTCCGCTGATTCTTCACTGAACCTCAAGAATCTGGACGATCTGGAGGCCTATGTCAAGGCAGGCAACCCCGTATCCGTGGCCGTTAACGGCGCTACCGGCTCCGAGGCTTTCCTGGCAGCGGCTCTGTTCGGCTCTATGGGTGCCGGAGACCAGCTGAAACTGACTCCGTACCAGTCCGCTGCGGAGGCTGCACAGGCTGTAGCTAAGGGTGAAACGAACTTCGCGGTCTCTCACCAGTCTCAGATTCTTGAGACCTACCAGCAGGGCGGCGTTGATGTGGTTTGCGCATTCGATGACAAGGCTATCGAAAACGGCCCCTTCGCAGGCGTTGAGGGCGTTGGCTCCAAGGGCTACCCCTACTTCCGCAACCGCTGCTTCGTCATGGCTCGCAAAGGTACTGACGCCGCAAAGGTTGCCGAGCTGAAAGAGCTGTATGATAAGATCCTCGCCGATGATGAGATGGTCGAGTGGCTGAACGACACCATGCTGCTGGAAGTTGATACCATGACCGAGGACGATGTGAAGGCTCACATTGAGAACGTCAAGAGCATCGTCGAGCAGTATAAGGACATCGTGGCAGGCTGATAAAAAGTCCTCATAGCGACAAAAAGCTGAAGCAGGGGAAGGGGATGACACCGTCCCCTGCTTTTATATTTAAAAAGGAGTGGAAACAGGTGAAAAATCTGATAGAACGCATCGAAGCAAGACTGGATGACTGGGGCGCGAAGCTCGAGAAGAAGAACATCGAGTACCCTGTTGATTTGATCTGCGGCATTCTGTTTCTGGTCATCGGCATTGTACTGCTGCTCATCATGCCCCAGCAGGTGCAGATCTCAGAAAAGGACGTTGTGAACGGCCGCGCCTTCCCGACGATGCTGGTCTGGCTCATGCTGGCCATGAGCGCCCTTCTGGTGGGCCGGGAGGCATACAATATGGTGATGCACCGTCCGGTCAAAACGAAGACGCTGAATCTTCTGGTGGAAGCAAAAGCTCTGGTCATCGTCCTCATTCTGGTGGTCACCTATCTGCTGGCGGAGATCACAGGTCTGTTCGTGGTGGGTGCCGTGTTCTGCGCGCTGGCCTTCCTGCTGTTTTTCCGCTGCAAGAAGCCCCTCTACTACGCCATCACCGTCTCGATGGCGGTGCTGATCTGGGTCGTGTTCCACTTCGTGCTGAATGTTAGTTTCTGAGGAGGCAAAATATGGGTTTGTTTGATTTTATCGGCCCGGCCTCCGGGCTGCTTTTTACCCTTGAAAATATCATATGGATCAACCTCGGCGTCTTCATCGGCTGCGTATTTGCCGCCATTCCTGGCCTGAGTGTCATCCTCTGCATCATCCTGTTTCTGCCTGTTACCTACACCATGAAGGCCATTCCCGGCATGATGTTCCTTCTGGGTATCTACTGTGCGGGTGGATACGGCGGCTCGGTGTCGGCCATCCTCATCAACACCCCGGGCACGCCCCACGCGGCGGCTACTATGCTGGACGGTCATCCACTGTCCAAGATGGGCCGCACCAAGGCGGCTCTTAAAATCGCGCTGTATGCCTCCACCTTCGGTGGCATCTTCTCTGCACTGGTGCTGCTCTTCCTCGGCCCGCAGGTGGCCAAAATTTCGGCACAGCTGGGCACGGCGGAGTACTTCATGGTCTGCCTGTTCGGCATGACCATCATCGCAGGCGTTTCGGGCAAGAGCCTCGTCAAGGGCATCATCGCCGCTTGCCTCGGCCTGCTCATCTCCTGCGTGGGCGCAGACCCCATGACCAGCTACGACCGCTTTACCTTCGGCGTCCACCGCCTGTATCTGGGCCTCGACCTTGCCGTTACCCTCATCGGCCTGTTCGCACTGGTGGAGATCATCGGCAAGGCGGAGCTGAAGCGGAGCGAGCTGAACCTCCACGCCGGAAAGATCGGAAACGACGACGGCAAGATCACAAAGGATGAGTACAAGCGGATGCTCCGCCCGGTGCTCATCGGCTCTCTCATCGGCTCCTGCGTGGGCATTGTGCCCGGTACGGGCGCTTCGGAAGCCTCTTGGTTCTCCTACAACACTGCAAAGAATATGTCCAAACACCCGGAAGAGTTCGGCCACGGTTCTGTGGAGGGCGTTGCGGCGGCGGAGTCGGCCAACAACGCTGTCTGCGGTGCGACCCTCATCCCCCTGCTGACGCTGGGCATCCCCGGCGACGGCTGCGTGGCTATCATGTTGTCGGCCCTGATGATAAATGGCCTGAACCCCGGCCTCTCGCTCTTTACCACGGATGGTGCGATCATGTACGCCATCATGCTGGGTCTTATCCTTGTGAACATCTTCATGTTCCTGCAGGGCAAGTACCTGACCAGCTTGTTTGCAAAGGTCGTCTCCATCCCCCAGCAGATCCTGACCCCTATCATCGTCATCTTCTGCTTTGCCGGTGCTTACTCGGTGAACAGCAGCTATTTCGACCTGAGCGTTGCGCTGGTGTTCGGCGTGATGGCATGGTTCATGCGTAAGCTGGAACTGCCCGCTGTCCCTGTGCTGTTGGGTATGGTGCTGGGCAACATGACGGAAACCAACTTCCGCCGTGCTTTGCTCATCTCGGATGGAAGCCCCAGAATTTTCGTCAGTAGTGTGTACTGCTGGATCTTCATTGCGCTGATCGTGGTGGTCATTCTCGGCATTCTGCGCGGCAAGATGAAGGAAGCAAAGAACACTAAAGCAGAACAGTAAAGGAAGGTAAAACCATGGCATATAATATCATTTTCTATTTCAGTGACCAGCAGCGCTGGGACACCTGCGGCTGCTTCGGCCAGCCACTGAATATCACGCCTAATCTGGACAAGCTGGCGGCAGAGGGTGTGAAGTTTGACAATGCCTTTTCGCCTCAGCCGGTGTGCGGCCCCTGCCGTGCTCTGTTCCAGACCGGCAAATATCCCACCGAGACCGGTTGCTTCCGCAATAATCTGATGCTGCCCTCCAACATCAAGACGCTGGGCGAGTACATGGAAAAGGATGCCGGCTACGAGACGGCCTACATCGGCAAGTGGCATCTGGCTTCGGACGGTGAGCTGGAGAAAAAGCCCACCGTTGACCACACCATCACCGCTGTTCCGCTGGAGCTGCGCGGTGGCTATACCGGTTACTGGCGTGCTGCGGATGTGCTGGAGTTCACCTCCCACGGCTACGATGGCTATGTGTTTGATGAGAACAACAACCGCATCGATTTCAAGGGCTACCGTGCCGACTGCATTAACCAGTTTGCGCTGGACTATCTTGACCAGTATGCCGGCGAAAAGCCCTTCTTCATGACCGTGTCGCAGATCGAGCCGCACCATCAGAACGACCATAATCACTACGAAGGCCCCAACGGTTCCAAGCAGCGATTCGCAGATTTTGTTCTGCCGGAAGATCTGAAGGCTCTGGGTGGAAACGCAGCGGAAGAGTACCCGGATTATCTGGGCCAGTGTGCCAGCCTTGATGAAAACCTTGGTAAGCTGGTGTCAAAGCTGAAAGAAAAAGGCCTGTATGATAATACAGTTATCCTCTATGCTTCCGACCATGGCTCTCACTTCAAGACCCGCAACCGTGACGCGCACCTGAACGGCTATGATGATTACAAGCGCTCCTGCCATGACGGTTGCCTGCATGTGCCGCTGGTCATCTGTGGCGGCCCGTTCAAGGGTGGCAAGGAGATCACCGACCTGGTCAGCACCGAAAGCATTCCCAAAACTCTGCTGGCTCTGGCAGGCGTGGATGTCGGTGATAAGATGATCGGTGAAAATCTGCTTGACGTTGTGGAAAAGAAAAACCATAATAGAGTCAATGAGGTCTATGCACAGATTTCGGAAAGCCGTTGCGGACGCTGCATCCGTACTGCAGATTATATGCTGTCTCTTATACACATCTGACGCTGCCGACGACTCC
>ENA-OYZQ01000282-OYZQ01000282.1-human-gut-metagenome-genome-assembly--contig:-NODE-282-length-12879-cov-14.219510_pt1 | contig 12879 bp, 24 predicted proteins | sample MGYA00244076_ERZ653476 | MGnify/ENA primary metagenome ERZ653476 (study PRJEB26926, sample SAMN06164996) | human gut metagenome | biome: ENVO:00009003; feature: ENVO:2100002; material: ENVO:00002003... | reverse complement strand
GGTGCTGTCTGTGGACCAGATGGGTGAAGATGCTTTGGGCCATGGTGCTGCGGCATAGTATCGTGAACATATAGCAGAAAATCTTTCCCTGCTATAATTGCTCCTGCTACAAGATCCAACTCTATTATAATATCACGATTTTCTAATACTGTAATCCTTTTCGTATGCTCAATTAGAAAATCTACCTTGCTTTCCTCCATATCAAGAGTTTTCACATAAGCATCTATCTCGTCATCTATGTTCTGTAATACGCTCTCGATAACTTTAATATCCTCATTTTCTTCTACAGGTACTAAGAGCTTTTTCTTCTCCTCTATCTGCCCCTCTATAGCCTCATACTTTGCTTTGTAATCATCCTTAGAAATAAAATCCTCCAGATATGCCTCTAAGAGTTTAGTTCTCTTTCTCTCCAGCTTATCAAGATCTTTCTGTATTTTTTCATTTACTGAGGTATCACTAAGCGTAGCCTTTAGCTCATTGAGCCACTTAACAATATCCTGCTTTACAACTCCTTTATTTACCTCCAGATTATCCGTGATTTTCTTGTAAATGTTTCTTATCGCTACTGTGGTTATTCTGGTACCGTTACACTCTACATCCCCTTTAGCCACCTGTGAGGCACACATCCAATTAACATATCCGTTACTAGCGTGTTTCCAGAGCTTTCTACCACAGGATCCACAGTAGATTTTACCACTAAGAGGATCAGAATAAGCGTTTACTCCCCTACCGTTCCCTGTCTTAGCCTTTAATCTCTCCTGTACTTTATCAAATACCTCCTCTGATACATAGGCGAGCTCTGGGGCTGGTATTCTAACCAGCTCCTCCTCCGATCTTCTCACAATTTTCTTTTTATCAAAATCGTGATGATATTTCCCCATCACTATAACGCCTTTAGCTTTCTCATTTTTGAGGATCCTGCTAATACTTTCAGAGGTAAAAGGTTTTCCTACACTGTTTGTATAACCATGCTCATTTACCCAATCTCTTACTTTTCTTATGCTATCATATTCCAGATAAAGCTCAAAGATCTTTTTCCCCAGCTTTGCCTCCTCCTCGTCTTTTACCCACTTTCCATTAACAATTTTAAAGGCTAATGATTTACCGTTTCCCATAGCTGATACCTCCTCCCCATTAAGGGCTCTTTCTATTCTCCTCTTGTTTGAGTTATTCAGTTTTTTACTAAGATTTCTACTGTATTCCTCTGCTATGATCGCCTTTACACCTGTTATAAGAGCATCCTCTGAGGGTTTAAAAAACTTATTATCCAGATACATAAAGAGCTTTAGGTTATTTGTTACCAGATTATCTACAAATAGGTACCAATCCAGAGTATTTCTCTGTAATCGATCTTGATCCTTACATACCACAATATCAAACTTATTCTCCGTCATATCCTTAAGTAATCTTTTGTAGTCATTTCTCCGCTTTGTGGTGGTTCCTGTCTTTCCCTCGTCAATATACTCTCCTACCAGCCTCCAGCCATGATCTCTAATAACATCCTTATTCTCATGTATCTGCTTTTCTAAAGCGTTAAGCTGTTTTTCTTCCTCTGTGGATACTCTGGCGTAAAATACCGCTCTAAGCTCTGTTCCTGTACTCATCCTGCTACCTCCTGTTATGCTTATTATCCTGTGGCTCTACTTAGCCTTAATAAACATAATCACAGCCCTCCTCATTTTTTAGGTGAAAATTATACAGGGGCTGTATAATTATTTTTACGCACTAAAAAAGAGCCTACTCATGCTCTCACATGAATAAGCCCTCTATTTGCCTCTTACAGCCCTTTTACCTCTTTACCCTTACACTTTATCATATAAGGGTACTTATACGCTCTGTAGGGGCTCCTATGTGTTTCTGGCGGTATTCCTTAAGGATCCCACAGTACCTCTACATAGATATTATCATTACACTTAGGATCATGCTCTATGTAACAACTAAAGAGCTCCTCCCAGCATACGCCTCTCTCTATACATTCTCTGTATAGCTCCTCTAAGGTGTGCCCCTGCTCCAGATACTCGCTAATACATGGAGGATAGCCCCACGGCTCCTCTAAGCCTATTACCTCGCCTCCGATCCGCTCATTATATTCCACATAAGCTCTACCCTCTGGCGTTATGCTTAGTAGCTGTTTATCTATCTCTGAGAGTGTATTTTTTCTATTAAATCCTACAATCTTCCCCATTGTAACAGGCGTGTACTCTTTTCCGTGTCGATCTCTCCAGCTCTGGCTCTTGTGATCCCATGTTATCCTCTGCCTATTTGTGAGGATATAGCTCTCAGCCTCATAAGGCTCCTTAGTATCTGGATCTAGGAATATCTGTATATCTCTCTTACTTACTACATACATTCCTATACAGCCTCCTTTGATAACAGATCCTTAGCCTTTTTAAGTGCTCTCTCTGCCTCCTCCATAGCCTCTCTAAGCTCTTTACTCATATCCATAGCATAATTATCTAGCTCATGGTGTAAAATCCTCTCTGTGTGTGCAATATCTGTTATAAAGCCTCTTTGTATTCTATAACTCATTATCCGCCCTCCTGTACTCCGCTAGATCTGTAGGATCCTGCTTTTTCCTGTAAATCTCCTGTAATTCTATCACTAAAGGCTGTAGATCCTGTGGTACTGGTTTCACTATCTCCAGCTTTCCCTCCTCCAGCTCTACATACTCTCTTAGCTCTATCGGTATTCTTATCACAGGCTCCACCTCCTCATCTATCCTAATCATATTATATCAAATTCCTTAACATTGAGGGTAAAAAAAAATAAGGGCTACAGCCTGCACCAACGCTAAGCCATAGCCCTTATCTTATCTGTGGGTAAGGAATTGTAGAAGTATTCCTTAAGCCATCCCACAATATTTATATACAATCTCCCCAGAGATACTAACAAGACTAAGAAAAGGGGGTTTTCCTGCTTTCCCTCTGTTGAGATAGTAAAGATCCCTGTATTTCTACAGTTATCTCATACCCATAAATAATATTTCTGTTATTTCTCTTGATATATGGCTGAGACTTCCACAGAATTATTACAATACTCGCTTTTGTGCAAATTTTCATAGATTACGCCTCGTATAATCTTTTCTCGTTTTTCCTCCAGTTTCTCATCATTCTCAGCCATTACCGTGACACTTTTTTTTAACCATAATATCTAAAGTTTTAATCCTCATTGTTATTATCCTCCTTGTGTTCTTCCATGTACTGCTTATATTCCTCTGACTGACGGATCTGCTCCTCCTCGTCTGCTCTGATTAAAAAACTCATCTCTAAGCCCTCCTAATATACTCTCGTATTTTTTACTCTGGATCCTGCTACGATCTCCAGATACTCCTTAACCTCTGCCATTGCCTTTACAGCTCTCTCCTCATCGGATCCGCCTTTTAAGATCTTAGCCTCTAAGGATTTTATCCTCTCCTCATCCGCCTTATGGCTTGCCTTACTCACATAAGGGAGAGGCGTATCTGCTTTGTAATATTTCTGTTTAAGCTCCCAGATCATACAATAAGCCCTTAAGCGTACCTGTACATTAAGAGGAGCTGTATTAGATACTCCTGCTAAGCTCTCTCTCTGCTTTCTGGCTTTATATTCTATCTGTCTGGCTCTTTTCTCTCCATACATATTACCGCCCTTCCTTTTTCTTTGATTTCTTCATAAGCTGAGCGATCTCATCCAGCTTATTCTTACTATCCTGTGAGAGTTCCATAGTTTGAGGCTCTGCGGTTACTAAAATACCTTGATCTCTCCTAAGTCGGCTCTCCTCCGCCTGTATAGCTCCTTTTAAGCTATTCGCTATTGCGTTGCCCTCGTTAGGAGTTATATCTCCTCTACGGATCTGGAGGGCATTTTTAACAAGCTCATCTCTGAGTTTTTCCAGAGTAACTATCTGCTCACTTGCCACTCTATATACCTCCTAATCTCTAAGCCTCATGGGGGAGGGGATACCGTCCGCCCATCCGTGACATCGTTTTGTTTATGCTTATTTTTCTACTGTTTTTCTGTATTTTCAGTACATTTAACTGAAAAATCCACTTTCTGATCACTGGCTACTCTATCTGTACAGCCACCAGCTAAAAGCATATCTAATTTAGTGAGTTTTTCCAGCTCATCTACAGTAGTAACCTTTATATTACCAGCCTGTATATCTTCTGCTGCTTGATACACAAGCTGAGCAATAAGCCCTCTGTATTTTGCCTTTTGCTTTACTGGATCTTTCTCTACAGTATCTAATACCTGTTGATCCCAGTTATCAACTCTTCTCCATTCATTTACTGTTCTTACAGCATAACCAAATTTCTCTGCTACCGCCTTTGTTGTTCTATCTTTTCCCAGCTCACAATAATATAAAAAAGCCTCTTTCCGTACTGCCCTGTTTCTCCAACAATTAGTGTTTTTATTACTCATCTTTTCGCCCTCCTTTGCCTTTTACCTACATACTTGGTCTGTCATTCTAAGTAGGCTATAAAAATCATGTTTTTCTTTTTTCTGCCTCTTTGCCTCTGCTCTGGCTTTTTCTCTCTGCTTTGCCTCCGCTACGAGTTTCTGCTCAGCTTCCTCATGTAGGCGGATTAGATCCTCATGCCCCAGCTCTCCCCCTGCCTCGATAATGTTATATGAGTTTCTGATATTCTTTGCATACTCTCTAAGGAGTTTCTCCTCCTCTGGAGTTTTTGCAATATACACACCGTTTTCATTGAATGTAATAATACACTCTCTGGAGAGGGCTAAATGGAGATAAGGTTTATAGCTGTAAAATACTGCTCCATCCATCTCTATAGCCTGCCTCCCTCTATCTCTCTGGCAGTCTGTTCCATAAAACTCTCTATCAATCGCTCTAAGCGTGGTTTTGCATCCTGCATACCCTTTTCCATAAAAAAAGAGCCATTTACATACCTCTCGCTTAGTGTAATTCCTGTTTGATTTCTATTTTCCAAATACTTTGTTTTACCGCCTACCGTAAGTCGATCAGCTTTTAACCGCCTCTTATGCTGTACATGACCATCATTTACATATAAGGCATACTCTACATTAGTTCCAACCTCTACATAATCATGAGGTATCCCCTCTCCAAAAACAAAAATATTACTAACTAAATGAGATGTATCCACAGGTACATGAGGGATTACTTCACTATGATAGATATTACCCATTTTCTTTAATAACTGAGCTTTCTTAGCCTCCCATTTATCTACGAACTGGCTAAAACGTTCCACAAACTCATCCCAGCCCTCTAACTCAAAACAACTATCACTCATAATCTTTTAGCCTCCTGCACTATCTTTAATAACTCCGCTCTTTGCTGATCCTCTGGTAAAACTACAATATCCTCTAACCGTTCCTCATACATATACGCTAATGATACTGGGAGAGCATTATCTTCTAGTAAGTCTACCAGATCCAGCTTAAGGCTAATTAGTGGGAGGCGTTCCTCCGCTTTCCGCTCTCCCCTGTATAAGTCTCTTTCCATAAAATCAGCCTCCTACAAAATGAGGAGAGGAGATACTCCTCTCCATCACATTTACAAACCATTACAGGCAAGCCTAACATGATCCGCATCTGACAATGCTCCGACCTCCTGCAACTCATCAGCAAGCCTACCTGCTTTCTCTGGATCTTCTTTACCGATTGCTACCAGCATTTTTACCAGATCACTCTCTCCAGATCCTCCGCCCTTTTCTGGAGGTGTAACCTGTGGCTTTCTACCGCTACCTTTTACCGCTGGATTATGCTCTACATGGATCTGTTTTGATTTCAGATAAGGTAATACAGAGGTACACGCTTTAGGCTTATGCTCTGCAATTCCTGCCTTTACATCTTCCGCTCTAATCATGCTCTTATGCCTCCTCCATATATGCTACCAGATCTCCTAAGGATCCTCTGATTTCTTCTCTCTTAGCGTTCTGGATTTCTTCCTCAATGAGATCCTTATTAGCTGTCATATAATAATTAATTCTTGCCTCATAAATGAGTAAAAACTCTGAGGCTCTGTATCTTTTGATTTTTAAATCATTCATAGGGATCTTAATCAGCTTATACTCCAGATCATTAACCTCTTTCTCATAAGATGCCTTAATCTGTGCTAAATGAATGCCAGATTTACCCTCTGCTTTTTTCTCATACTTTTCTGTAACTTCATCCACTTTAGCCTGTACTGAGGAAATATCAAAGTTATCAATCTTCTCCGCACATTCTGCCATAATCGCCTTATACTTATTAAATTCCTTAAAAATCTCACTAATAGGCATAACTAAAGTTTTATCAACTTCCTCCTGCCTTTCTTCCTTAGATATCAAATTTCCAAGCTGAATACTAAGCATTCTTTGTGATAATTCCTGTGCTCTCTTTACATCATTATTTTTTAAAGCACTTTTACTCTCTCTGCTTAAAGCCATATACTCAGCAGTAAGAGTAAAATTAGGCTTATAGATCTGCTCTTTATCAATGTTAGCCATAATAGCCTCGTTAATCATCTGGATCATTTCCCCTCTAGTGGGTACTTTCTGCTCTTGTGCCTTTGCAATAGCTGGATCCGTATAACTATCAAACTCATGCTCTGCCTGCTCCTTTGTAAATCCCTCTGCTACTCTTTTCTCAATCCATGCCTCTCTTGTAAATCCTGCGGTTGAAAATGTTCCGATCATCTTAATTATCCTCTCTTTCTTTTTGATCTTTTTTCTCTAAGGCTGTAAACCTCTGTTACATCAATCACAACTTTATTTTTCTCCATGTGATCTACAGTAAGCTCTCCACTATGGAGGTATTTATCTACCATCCTTACGGATACTCCCAGCAACTTACTAGCCTCAACCTTTGTTACACAATATGTACTCATCCATATGCACCTCACAAAATAAAAAACAGGATCTAAACAGTACACACTGCCTTATAGCTCCTGTGTTTCCTGTTTTGATCCTGTTATATCCTTTTTTAGTTCGTGGTTTATCCTTTTTTAGTTCGTGGTTTATCCTTTTTTAATTCGTGTTTATTATATCAACATTTCTAACATCCGTCAATCATACCACCATATACTGTATAGATAACTTTGTGCCAACAATATATGTAGTATTATTAACCCATACTAAATATATTCTAAGAAATTCTGTAGGAAAATTTTTTTGTCCTAAGGAGGCTCTGCCTCCCTTTTCTCTTAGAGAAAAGATTTTCTTCTCTTTTTAGTCTAAGTATTATTATATTCTTAGTACACATATTGTGTACAGTCTGTACCCATAGTGTGTACAATATTATACCCATTATGTGTATAGTTTACATCTATTGTACCCATAGTGTGTACAGTTAAAATACTGGATCTGCGTTAGCCCCTGTTTGTATACCTACCAGCTTATCCTCTATGATCTGGTAATATTTCTTACCGTTCTCTTTAGTCAGAATACGGATATATCCGCCCTCCTCCAACTTAGCTAAGGATCTGATTATCTTATTCTTATAGGTGCCTGTAATCTGCTCTAACTGGGAGTAACTGTAATAACACTCATTATTCATTTTCTCATAGTAGTAATAAATCAAAGCATAAAGATCTTTCTCTACTCCAGAGAGCCCCAGCTCCGTACTCATCCAATAATATACTGTATAATAATTCTCTGGGTTAATTGTTTTCGCCATTGTCTCCGCCCCTCCTTACAGCTCTTAAGTGAGGGATCTTAGTATTTTTGATCTCCTCCACCTCTTTTTTAAGGTATCCTTGTTTTACCATGCTACCAACCAGCCTTATTAAGGAGTTAATCTCCATCCCTGTAAAATCTGCTAGATACCTGTAGCCTCCAGAGTACTCTCCAGCATCATATACAATAGCGTACACTACTAAGGCGTTACCCTTTAGCCCCTCCTGTGCCATCCAGCTATACAGCTTTATCTCCTCATTTCCTGTTATCTGTTTTCTCATCGTGCTCCTCCTTGCTTTCTGATACGAAAAAGAGAGAGGTAAGGCTCATTTACCTTAACCTCTCTCCAGATCGGAAAGAATTACATAGCATCGAATATTGAAAACTAAAGGCTATCATGTTATAATAGCCCCTAGAAAATGTCAGTTGCTTATATGCGGTTATGGTATCTGGTTTACCTTAATCCCTGTGTAGTACTGCCAATACTTTACAGGATCTGATATAGCATCTCTTAGGAGGTGCTTTTTTCTTTACCCTCTCTAGGTTCCACTCTATTATATCTATACCCCTATCATTTTGCAAGTAACTCTTGTGCATTTTTAACAAGTTGTACACCTCCTGTATAATATGTTATTGTGCATTTATTATATAACCCTTATATAAAATACCTCTAAAATCAATTTTAAGAGGCTTTACTCTCATCCTCTTACACTTATCCATATAAACATATAAAACGCCTACAGGAGGCACAGCGGAGCCCACAGAGGCAATACTAACGCCTGTATATCTTCTTTTGTTCCTTTTGTTAAAATTGTTTCTGTGTTGTAAATGGTTTTACTACTTACCCCAGCAATCTCCCCTAACTGCTCTGCTACTCTTTTACATTGTGGTAATTTTTCCACAATGTTACTTTTAAGATCCACACGCTCTCCTTGTCTTTCCTTAGCCTCCTGTGTTAATTTAGGCTTTAATCTAAGAGCTAACTCTGATCTCTGGCTCTGTCTTACTTACTTTCTTTTTATCTGGTTTACTATCTGTGTTTATATCTGGTATAGGTTCCACATTTCTGTTGTTTGCATTTAACACTTTTGTTTCTTCCATTTCACAATTTTGTAAAATAGAGAAAACAAAAGAGCTAACCCACACTACAGCGGATCAGCTCCCATATATCAGCAATTTTCCATTAAAAATCGGCTCCATGCTACAGCATCATCCTCCCCATACAGCATACTGTTAGCCTCTCTGTATGGGATCCTGTAATCAGCTTTAGGATCATCCTCCATTAAAAGGTATTTCCTGCTAAGCTCTCTCGCCTCGTTTTGGAGGTGGTGCCTAAACTGGTGGATAAATGCCTCCAGCTCTGGATCTGCTAAGTAGATCTCCTTAGTTTGGAGTACATAGCTGTTATCCCTTACCCCACAGGTAATAACAGGGATCCTAACCATGTACACCTCCGCTAACTCTGTATCCAGCTCTCTTATCAGCTCCAGCCTCTTTCTAGGATCTGCCTGTTTATATCCCTTTGCTAAGGTATTAGCTACAGGCTCCAGAGCCTTACACTCCTTATAGAGGCTCTTATAGAGCTCCACTCTCTCCTCTATCGTCATTCTCTACGCCTCCTGTGCCTGTAGGTTAAAAGTAATATCATTTAGGCTCATACCGTACAACATGGACAAACTAAAGCCCTGTGCCATCTCTGGAGATCTCTCTCCTGCCTCCCAGCTCTTAACAAGCTCTACAGATACTCCCATCTGCTCAGCTACAAACTCTACACTAACTCCAGCCTTTTCTCTTGCCTGTCTTAAATTTAATTTACTCATCGTACATATCCTCCTTTAGTTTTTATCTATCTAAACAGCCATACTATAAGCTGTATAGTTCTTACGGATCCGCTTGATCCTCCATGTGATACTAGAATTTGCTACATGAAAAGCCTTTGCACAATCTGAGAGGCTGTATCCCATGAGGAGGAGTGTAACCATGTAGCGATCCTTAGCCTCCAGCCCCTCTAAGTACTCATCTACCTCTATCTGTGAAAACCTATCACAATCTAAGCCTCTTACATCGTCTTTATGGATTTCTACCAGTTCCTCATAACTGGCTGGATCCATACCGTTATATCTTTTCTGACAAGTTACCTCATTGTAGAGGCGGTTTAAGTGCTGGCGTACAAATACCTTAAGAGCTGTGGTAAAAGTAACGCCTCTGGTAGGATCAAAGTTATCTACCGCCTTTATAAGAGCTATGTAGCTCTCACTGAGGAGATCCTCTATCTCATACTTAGGGATCCTGTAATCCATAACGATAATGTGTAAGAGCCCTGTATTTTTCTCCAGTAATGCTCTAAATAAATCCTCATTGTGAGTAGTCTGGTACTCTTTAACCAGATCCTCATTAGTTCGCTCCTGTAATTTCCTGTATTCCTGCATATCCTTTACCTCCTGTCCGTATATGTCATACATATATCTTTGTATCTGCATTTTAGTATATGTCATACATATATGTCAAGAGTTTTCTCCTCAAAGTTGAGTTAAAATTTTTATTTTCGCTTTGATTATGTTATAATAGGGGAAATATATAAAGGAGCTGTTTCTATGGGAGGCAAGTATACAGAGGCACAAAAAAAGGCTACTGCAAAATATCAAAAAGAAAATACTGAGATGGTTAGCTTTAGAGTACCTAAGGGAAAAAAAGCAGAATATAAAGCCCTAGCAGGTAAAACAGGAAAGAGCCTCAGCTCTTTAATAATTGATATGCTGGAGGAAAAGCTAAAGGAGGAGCACTAAGCCCCTCCTAATTTTTTGCTATTTTTCCTTGTGCAATTTATCTTTGATCTCCAGCCCCACCAGTACCGCTAAAAGGAGCATAGTAATATACTCTACCCAGTTAGGGCTCCTCTGAGGCTCTGTAGTGCTTTCTGGAGCATTTACAGTACTTACCTCATTAACTGGCTGTATCTGGCTCTCCTGCCCCTCTGGGGCTGATATTGAGATATTGTAGCTATCTCCTGTGATCTCCAGCTTTACATCTACGCCCTTAGCCTCAATATTGATATTCTTATCAGCTATAGAGGTACTCTCTGGAGCCTCTGTAGTAGCTCTATCTGAGCCTTTAGCCTCTGGAGTGGATACAGTTACAGGTACCGTAACATTTACAGGCTGTGAGGCGTTTGTGGAGGCTGTGGCTGGCTCCTGCTTATCCTGTTGATAGTAATTATTTACGGTAGAGCTATTGTTACTGTTTTCCGTTCTGGAGCTTTCACTCCTGCTATTATCCGTATTACTCACAGAGGAGGTGTTTGTAGTATTTCCTCCTACTGAGGAGCTATTGCTAGTAGTGCTGTTATGCTGGCTGTTGTCTGTAGTACTATGATCGCTGTTATCTGTAGTAGTATCTCCTCCGCCTGTCTGATCCGCATTACTAGGAGTAGAGGGCTTAGGATCCTCTGTAGATGGTTCTGTGGTGTCTGGCTTATCTGGCTCTGTTGGTTTAGGATCCGTAGGCTCTGGATCTGTTGGAGCTGGATCTGTCGGCTCTGGATCCGTCTTACCCTCATCCCCTCCACTAGGAGGCGTTACTGGATCTGGTGTAGATGGTTCGGTAGGTTCTGGATCTACTGGCTCTGTCGGATCTGGCTTAGTAGGTTTCTCTGTAGCTGTTAAGAATTTCAGATAATCCCCAGAGCCTCCTACTGAGGTATTAGTATCATCCTCCCACCCTGCATAATAGAGCTTATAGTAATCTAACCAGCTATCAAACTGCTCCTCTGTGGTGCTGTTTGTATATGTTCCCTCGTTTGCTATGTCTGTTCCCTGTACTGTGGCTGTATTGCTCCAGATCAGAGAGTTATCTACCTCTAATGAGCTATTGTTATAGATCCCTCCGCCTATTCTGGCGTTATTCTCTTTAATCTCAGTACCTTTTACTGTAAGAGTGCCTCTGTTGTATATGGCTCCTCCCATCTCATCCGCCCAGCCTCCTTTTAGAGTACAGCTATTAACTAAAAGGGTACCAGAGTTAAAAATATGGCTACCATAGCTGGCACTATTCCCATCAAAGCTACAGCTACTAAGCTCTACCTCTCCAGAGCTGATATTTATAGCTCCTCCGTTATCACTCTGATTAAAACATTCCGTAAAATCGCACATACTAAAATAAGCATTTCCGTTAATCTCTACAAATGGCTCTGTACCTCCCACCTCCGTAGAGTTTCCATCAAAAGAGATCATCCTAAAAGAGGCTTTGTTATCGGCTCCATAATCTCCAGATACTACCAGCTTAGCCCCTGCCTCCATACGCCTAAGAATAACTGCTTTATTCTCAGACATATTAAGATCTACGATAGCTGGGATCGTAATAGTGCCCTGTATGCCTATTACATCATTATCCTTAGCCTCCGCTATCGCTGTATACAGTGATCCATAATCCTTTACAATAACTGTAGGATCATCTTTCTTAGTACTTGCCTGTACTCCCAGCGTGTTACATAACAATACCAGCACTAAGGCTACTATTGCCACTCTCCTTAACTTTCTTTTGTTCATCCTGTAAATCCTCCTGTATTACTTATTTAGCCCCTGTATGAGGCTATGAGAATATTATACAGGAGGGCATAAGAAAAGAGCTGTAAACCATTAGTTTAATGATCTACAGCTCCACGCTCTTATATTTCTCCGTTCTCTCTCAGATACTCCAGAAAGCCATCACAGCCCTCCTTTACATTGGTATAAGTCTCATCAAAGTTACCTGTATACCACGGATCCGCTATATCCCTGCTTGATCCTGCAAAACTGAGGAGCTTGTATATCTTCCCCTCTGGATCATTGTTTAGCATCCTGTTAAGATTCCGTATGTTAGCGGTATCCATGCCTATAATATAATCAAACTTATCATAATCGGCTAATGTGATCTGCTTAGCTCTATGAGGCACTAAAGGGATCCCTACCTCTCTCAGCTTGTTTACTGTGCCTCTATGTGGAGGGTTTCCGATCTCCTCCCTACTCGTTGCAAAGCTATCTATGATAAACTGATCCCCTAAGCCCAGAGCGTTTACCTTGTGGGTAAATACGCTCTCACTTAAGGTTGATCGACAAATATTACCATGACAGCAAAAAGCTACTCTTATCATTGTTTTCTCCTGTTCTTAAGCTATTTTCAAGTATATATTTCTGTCTGCTATTTGTTCACAGTAGTGCAGATGTTGCCGTGGCAAACCATGAGCACTTTAATTTTATCTTGCATATCTTCGTTTTTCCTTGTATATC
>ENA-OYZQ01000234-OYZQ01000234.1-human-gut-metagenome-genome-assembly--contig:-NODE-234-length-14684-cov-7.673388_pt1 | contig 14684 bp, 8 predicted proteins | sample MGYA00244076_ERZ653476 | MGnify/ENA primary metagenome ERZ653476 (study PRJEB26926, sample SAMN06164996) | human gut metagenome | biome: ENVO:00009003; feature: ENVO:2100002; material: ENVO:00002003... | reverse complement strand
CGCAAGTGCCGGATAGGAACGGCAAAATTTTTTACACTTCTATTACTTCTTTATCACACATCAGTAAAGTCCCAGGGAATCAAGCAGCTTATGGCAGGTGGAGGTGTCGTTCTGATCGGTACACAGCTTGTACCATTACTGGCGAATTTGTTTTAGCCGGGGCAGTAAGAAAGGAGAACACGCATGGATAAGATTTTTGAGTCCATAGAAGAATGGATGCGTAACCTCCTTACAGGCATGGTCAGCTCAAACCTGACGAACATGTTTACCGATGTGAATGAAAAAACCGGTGATATTGCAAGTCAGGTTGGGCAAACGCCCCAGGGCTGGAGTGGCAGTATTTTTAGTCTGATCCAAAATCTGTCGGATTCTGTGATCGTACCGATTGCCGGAATGATCATAACCTTTGTGTTGTGCTATGAGCTGATTTCCATGCTCACCGAAAAGAACAACATGCATGACATAGATACATGGATGTTTTTTAAATATTTTTTCAAGATGTGGGTAGCAGTCTGGTTCGTGAGCAATGCTTTTACGATCACAATGGCAATTTTTGATGTCGGGCAGAATGTAGTGAACCGGGCGGCAGGTGTTATCAACCAGCAGACGGCAATTAACATTGATTCAGTAGTCACCTCGATGGAGACTGCAATGGAATCAATGGAAGTAGGGGAGCTGATTATACTGGCACTGGAAACGCTTCTGGCGAGCCTGTGCTTAAAGGTTATATCCGTTTTTATAACGGTCATTTTATATGGCCGTATGATAGAAATTTATCTGTATTCGTCAATCGGTGCAATTCCATTTGCCACTATGAGCAACCGGGAATGGGGACAGATTGGCAGCAATTATTTAAGAGGATTGTTCGCACTGGCATTCCAGGGATTTTTTATCATGGTGTGCGTGGGCATTTATTCTGTGCTGGTTGCAAACATACAGGTATCAGACAATGTGCATACGGCACTGCTCAGTGTAATGGCATATACGGTGATACTGTGTTTCAGTCTTATGAAAACAGCTAATTTCTCGAAGAGTATTTTTAATGCACACTAAATGTGGAAAAGGAGACGATGAAAATGGCTTTTGTATCAGTACCAAAAGATTTGACAAAAGTGAAAAATAAAATTATTCTCAACCTTACAAAACGACAGCTTATCTGCTTTGGTATTGCAGCGGCAGTAGGGCTTCCGTTTTATTTCCTGTCAAGGGGATTGATTGGTTCGAGTAATGCGGCAACCGGAATGTGTCTGTTGATGCTTCCGGCTTTTTTATTTGCAATGTATGAGAAAGATGGACTTCCTTTAGAGAAAGTCCTCAAAAACGTGATTACAGTAAAATTTATCCGTCCTCCGGTACGGAAATATGAGGTGGAAAACCTCTATGAAAAAAAGAAAATTTTGATAAAAGCGAAAGGAGGTACCGTTCGTGGAAAAAGTAAGAAACGATAAGAATCTTCCAGAGCAGACAGAAGAATTTTCCCATCCGGATGACTGGTGGCTGGATGAAGAGGATTCTGCTGATGGTTTACCAGTGTTTGATCCGGACGAGGCAGAAGATTATGCAAAGGACAGACAGCGTTTGACGGGAGTACCGATGGTTACTGGGTATGAAGCACTGGAGCGACACCGAGGTGTCCGCAGACCAAGACGTAAATTAAGCAGACGGGAAAAACGTGCCTGGAAAAAAGCCCAGAAATATGAACTGAAATTACATAAGGCACACGAAAAAGAAGAAAGAAAACTTGCGAAGCAGGCGGCAAAACAGGCTGTTCGTGAAGAAAAGGCGGCACAGAAACAGGCAAAGAAAGAAGAAAAGCATAAAAAAAAGACAAAGTCGCCGGGTTCTGTAAAATCCAGCGGAAAGAAAGGTACTGTAAAGAAAATATCCAGTACAAATAAAGACAATAGAAATAAAGGGAAAAACATTACCGCACAGCAGTCCATTCCATACAGGGAAATGGGAAAAGACGGAATCTGTCGTGTGGAGGATGGGTATTATTCAAAAACGATTCGTTTTTATGACATCAACTATCAGTTGGCACAGAATGAGGATAAAAATGCGATTTTTGAGAACTGGTGTGATTTCCTGAATTATTTTGACAGCACCATCCATTTTCAGTTGTCTTTTATCAATCATCACAGCAACATGACGGAATATGAAGACGTGATCCGTATTAAAAAGCAGAATGACAGCTTTGATGATCTGCGTATGGAGTTTGCCCAGATGCTCAGAAATCAGTTGGCAAAAGGAAATAATGGTCTTGTCAGAACCAAGTATATTACATTTGGAATTGAAGCTGACAATATCCGGGAAGCAAAACCAAAACTGGAACGTATCGAAACAGATATACTCAATAATTTTAAGGCTTTCGGGGTATCTGCGTATCCATTAAATGGTGCGGAGCGTTTGCAGATCATGTATGAAACATTCAACCAGAATGTCAAAGTGCCATTCAAGTTCAGCTATGATGATATGCTGCGTACCGGGTTGAATACAAAGGATTATATTGCACCATCCAGTTTCCTGTTCAAAAATGGAAAGGATTTTCAGATGGGAGATACCATCGGAGCAGTATCCTATCTGCAGATACTGGCACCAGAGCTGACGGATAAAATGCTTGCCGAATTTCTGGAAATGGACTGTAATCTGCTTGTGAATCTGCATATCCAGTCCATTGACCAGATGAAAGCAATCAAGCTGGTAAAGAGTAAGGTTACGGACATTAACCGTATGAAAATCGAGGAACAGAAAAAAGCGGTACGTTCCGGATATGATATGGATATTATCCCATCTGATCTGAACACATACGGAGGGGAAGCGAAAAGACTTCTGGAAGATTTACAGTCAAGGAATGAGAGAATGTTCCTTGTGACTGTGGTGTTCTTAAATACAGCGAAAAATAAACAGGAGCTGGAAAATGTGGTATTTCAGACCGCAGGTATTGCACAGAAATATAACTGTGCGTTGAAAAGACTGGACTATCAGCAGGAACAGGGACTTATGAGCAGCTTGCCGCTGGGAAGAAACTGGATTCCGATCAAGCGGGCCTTAACTACCACGTCAACAGCTATTTTTGTTCCTTTTACAACGCAGGAACTGTTTATGGGTGGGGAATCTATCTATTATGGATTAAATGCCCTGTCTAATAATCTGATCATGGCAGACCGGAAAAAGCTGAAAAATCCAAATGGTCTGATACTTGGTACTCCTGGATCTGGTAAATCTTTTGCGGCAAAAAGAGAGATTACCAATGTATTTATTATCACAAAAGACGACATTATCATCTGTGATCCGGAGGGTGAATATTTTCCGTTAGTCCGGGCATTTAACGGGCAGGTTATCCGTATTTCTCCGACCAGTCACGATTACATCAATCCAATGGATATTAACATCAATTATGCGGATGATGATGATCCGCTATCTTTAAAATCAGATTTTATCCTTTCGCTTTGTGAACTGGTAGTAGGAGGAAAAAACGGTCTGGAACCAGTGGAAAAAACAATCATTGACCGATGTGTACGTCTGGTATATCAGGACTATCTTGCTGATCCGATTCCAGAGAAAATGCCAATCCTGGAAGATTTATATAATCTGCTTCGCAAACAGGAAGAGGCAGAGTCGCAGAGGCTGGCAACTGCACTGGAAATCTATGTAAATGGTTCCCTGAAGGTGTTTAATCACCGCACAAATGTAGAGTTGAACAATCGTCTGGTATGTTTCGATATTAAAGACCTTGGTAAACAGCTTAAAAAACTTGGCATGTTGATCGTTCAGGATCAGGTTTGGAACAGGGTAACAGTCAACCGTTCTGCTCATAAATCCACCAGATATTATATTGATGAGTTCCATCTGTTGCTGAAAGAGGAACAGACAGCAGCATACAGTGTGGAAATCTGGAAGAGATTCCGTAAGTGGGGCGGTATCCCGACTGGTATCACGCAGAATGTAAAAGATCTGCTTGCTTCAAGGGAAATCGAGAATATCTTTGAAAACTCAGATTTTATCCTGATGCTCAACCAGGCATCCGGGGATCGACAGATTCTGGCACACCAGCTTAATATTTCAACACACCAGCTTTCCTATGTAACAAACAGTGGAGAGGGAGAAGGGCTGATTTTTTATGGAAATACAATTATTCCATTTAAGGACAGATTCGATAATACCCTTATGCTTTATGCGTTAATGTCATCGAAACCAGAAGATGTAGAGAAGCGTGAAAAACTCGGCATCAAAGGCAGAGACGATAGTTAAAGGGGTGACAGCAGAGCATGAGAAAATGGGTGGCAGGATTGTTACTTTCTATATCTGTTATATTGCTTACGATCAGTCTGTATTTTTTAATGGGATTTTTTATGCAGGAAAGACAGGATAATCAGTTACAGCAGGAACTGCAGGAGCTAATGCAGAAAAGAGAGGATGAACCGGAAGAAGATGTTTCCGGCGATTCTTTGATAGAGGTGGATGCTGGAATTTTGGCATTGCATGAAGAAAATCCGGATTGTATTGGCTGGCTGACCATTGATGGAACGAGAATAGACTATCCGGTCATGTACCGGCCGGGAGATAAAAATTATTATCTGCATCGGGATTTCAACGGGGAATATTCTGCAAATGGATGTTTATTTCTGGCAGAGGAATGTGTACTAGGGGATTCGGACAATCTGATCATATATGGACATCACATGAACAGTGGGAAGATGTTTGCTGACCTTGAGAAATATAAGGACGAAGGATTTTACGAAGAACATCCGACAATCCTGTTCCGCACGATATGGGGAAATGAACAGTATCAGATATTTGCAGCATTTACAACGCCTGTTTATACAGGAAATGATTTTGATTATTACAGTTTTATCAAAGCTGGAACAGTGGCTGATTATAAAAAATTTGTTGTTTCCGTTAAGGAAAAATCACTTTATCAAACAGGAACAACAGCAAAATACAGAGATAAGTTACTTACACTGTCTACTTGTGAGTATTCCCAGAAAAATGGACGTATGGTATTGGTTGCAAAGAAAAATAACGGAAAGGAATAAAACGGAAAATTACCAGAGATCAGGAGATGATGACCATGCAGGAGCATGAATATAAAGCAAGGGATAAGACTGTCCAGAAGATGAGCCGGGATGGACTCCGGGAAAAAAATCTCCGCAGTAAAAAGGAAAAGCGGATTACCGGGCGTGAGGCAGATGAGAAGAAAACAGCCGGACACAGGGAACAGGAGCTGGACTTTGGAAAGGTCAGAAAAACTCATACTGCAGAAGAAACAGTTGAGGGAGTGAAAGAAGGAAAACACAGACTGCAGTCCAGACACGCTTTTCTGGAACAGGAAGAAATTGCGGAAGCGGAGGAAATGGAAAACTCAGAAATGAGTGATGATAAAGCAGGCGGGGAGAAATCTCCGCCTGTTTCACGTTCCAGACTTCGGAAAGATAGTATCCGGGGGCATCCGGAACGGAAATTTGAACATGATTCTGAAATAACAGAATCGGACAGGCAGAACCGAAAGAAAAAGATGGTCACAGCCTATGCAGCAAAAGAGCAGAAACGCTACCATGAAAAGGCAGAAGTTGATGAAAAATCAATGGAAGACTTTCGGGAAGAGATCAAAGGCAAGACAAAAAGGGAACAAATACGAAAAGAACAGAAGAAATCAAAATCCCGGCTTTCCTTTGAAGATGAAAGCAAGGGTGTGATTCCTGGCAGTGGGATGGCAAAAAGGGGAGCTTCCGCCGTTTCGGAAACGGTATCTGATTATGGTCAGAAAAAGGTCAGAGAAGATACCGATGATAATGCTGCTCTTGATGCGGCAGATCAGATGGAGCTTGCAGGAGAAAGTCTTGCAAGAAAGTCTGTTTACGTTCGGGAACGATTGAAAGAGAACCGACAGAGAAATAACCGGTTAAGAGAATCTGTTCTGGAAGAAACAGAAAAATCCCGCCTGCAGTTTGGCACCAGTGCTTCCAATGAAGCAAAAAGGGCGGTTCAGAAAGAAACGGAACAGAAAAAACAGTCTGCCTTAAAGAAATTATTGCAGAAAAAGCGTTACCAGAAGCAGTATCAGGCTGCGAAACAGGGAAAGGCTGTGAAAGATGCAGTGCTTGTAAATGCACAGCGATTTACAGAAAAAGCCAAAGCTGCGGTCAAGGAGCTTGTGGCACAGAACAGAAATATCCTCCTGTCCATAGGAGTTCTGGTTCTGCTGTTTGCGTTGATGGCAACGAGTCTGTCAAGCTGTGCTGCGTTATTCCAGGGCAGTTCCAATGCGATTATTTCTACCAGTTATTCCAGCGAGGATGCAGATATTTATGCAGCGGAAAATGCTTATGTGGCTTTGGAAAAAGCACTGAATGAACAGATCAATCAGATGAAAGCAAACCATTCCGATTATGACGAGTTCCAGTTTCAGATTGATGAGATCGGACACAATCCGTATCAACTCATTTCTTATCTGACAGTCAAGTACGGCGGTTTTACTTATGCAGAGGTTGCGGATGAGATTCAGGAGATTTTTAAGGAACAGTATGGCTTATATACGGATTCGACACGAGAAACCGTAACAGAAAAGAAAACGGTCAGAGTTGGAGAATCACTGGGACAGGTTGTAACCAGTGGATATTGTAACTGCCCGATCTGTTGCGGACAGTGGAGTGGAGGCCCGACAGCAAGTGGAGCCTATCCACAGGCAAATCACACGCTTGCAGTAGACGCCTCCAATCCATTTGTGCCAATGGGAACTCATGTAATTATGAATGGTGTGGAGTATGTAGTTGAGGATACTGGAAATTTTGCACAGTATGGTGTTCAGTTTGATGTATTTTATGGCGATCATGCTTCTGCATCAGCACATGGGCATCAGACCTGGGAAGCATACATAGCAGACAGCAATGGAAGTCAGGAAGTAGAAGTAACGACAACAAGAGAAGTGAACCGGCTGGATGTAACACTCACGAACCATAACCTGGATGCAGTTTTAAGAAACAGTATGACAGATAAGGAGCAAGAACAGTATGACGCTTACAACAAATACTATGGAAATCGTGATTATCTGTTTGATCTTAACACAATTCCAACAGGTGGGGCGGGATTTGGATATGATATTCCGGCAGAAGCACTTTCTGATCCGCAGTTTGCCAAGATGATCCGGGAAGCGGAAAAATATCTGGGTTATCCGTATGTCTGGGGCGGTGCATCGCCATCTACCAGTTTTGATTGCTCTGGTTTTGTATGTTGGGTAATCAATAACTGCGGAAATGGATGGAATGTGGGAAGAGAAACAGCGGACGGACTTCGTTCTTATTGTTCCTATGTATCTCCATCTGATGCAAAGCCGGGCGATCTGATCTTTTTCCAGGGAACTTATGATACGCCGGGGGCGAGCCATGTTGGAATTTATGTAGGAAATAACATGATGATTCATTGTGGAAATCCGATTCAGTATACAAGCATTGCAAGTTCTTACTGGCAGCAACATTTTATGGCATTTGGCAGACTTCACTAGAAGGGAGCGAACAAGAGATGAATATGCGATTAAAAAAGGTTCTGGATGATATTCAGAAAACTGAAAACAAGATTCTGGAACTGCAGGAGCATGTAAGGCAACTGAGAATCCAGAAAAAGCAGATGGAAGATGCAGAAATCATTAAGGCAATCCGTTCCATGAAAATGGATAGCCGAAAGATGCTGACTTTTCTGGATGGAATTCAGAACGGAACAGTTACCATGCAGTTTGATGAAGAGGGCAATCTTTCTATGGATAATTCTGAAACGGGTATAAAGAAAGAAGAAAATATGGATAGCGAAATGTCAACCGGACTGATAGAAGAAAGAGAGGATTTGGAAGATGAAGAATAAAGTAATGAAAAAAGTTTTAATGATTATGCTGTCGGCAACGATGCTGATTGGTTCTGCCAGCGTGACCGCATTTGCACAGGCAAATGAAAACGCAGAGCAGACTGAAACTGCGGAACAGGTGATAGAAGAACAGCCGGCGGAGCAGCCTGCCACAGAGGGAACACCATTTTCCACGCCGGGAAACGGACAGCTTGTGGATGATAAGGAGAATGACAGCTCCAAGCAGTTTCTGACTGTCCAGACAAAGAATGGAAATACCTTTTATATGGTTATTGATCGTTCCGGTACTTCTGAAAATGTGTACATGATGTCACTGGTAGATGAACAGGATCTGGCAGAGTTCTTAGATGAAAATGAGGAAACTGAGAAAAAAGAGGAATCTGCAGTTGTTCTTCCGGAAATAACTGCAACACCAGAACCAGAAACTACCGTACAGCCAGAAACAGAAGTGAATCCAGAATCCGGTGGTAATAAAATGTTTGGTTCTGCGATCCTGGGCGGCGGCATTGTACTGGTATTTGGTGGTTTAGCTGCTTTTGCTTTAAGTAAATTCCGAAAGAAAAAAGAGGATGGTATTGTAGAGGAAGGTCTGGAATTTGCTGATGACAGTTACATCAATGAAGATGAAGAAAATGTAGAAGATCAGCAGAAATAGCGAAAAATCATAAGGTATGGAGAAAGGGCAGTTCTTTATGGACTGCCTTTTTGACAGGAACAGGAGGAAAATATGGCGAAATTTTTAGTGATTGCAGAGAAACCAAGTGTGGCACAGAGTCTTGCAAAAAATTTATCTGCTTATCAGAGAAAGGACGGGTATCTGGAGGGGAACAGTTGCATTGTTAGTTGGTGTCTGGGGCATCTGGCAGAGTATGTTCCACCGGAAATCTATGATGAAAAATATGCAAAATGGCAGTTTGAGGATTTACCGATTATTCCGGAAGTATGGAAAGTTCAGGTATCAGAGGATAAAAAGAAGCAGTTTGATGTGATATGCAGCCTGATGAACCGGGCAGATGTAGCATATCTGGTGAATGGCTGTGATGCCGGAAGAGAAGGAGAACTGATTTTTAAAAGAGTTTATGATCTGGCAGGCTGTCAGAAACCAGTGAAGCGTCTGTGGATCAGTTCAATGGAAGATGAAGCCATTCAGAAAGGATTTCAGTCCTTAAATGACGGGAGAGACTATGCAGGTCTTTGTAATGCTGCGGTATGCAGGGCACAGGCAGACTGGCTGATCGGAATGAATGCAACGAGAGCTTACACAACCAGGTATTTTAAACGTCTGGTAGTTGGCAGGGTGCAGACACCGACGCTTGCTATGCTGACAGAAAGAAAAGAGAAAATTGAGCATTTCAAGAAAGAAGCCTATTATAAGGTTTCTCTGTCAGATGGGAAACTTGCGGTAATTTCAGAAAATATTCAGTCTGAAACAGAAGCGGAAGAATTAAGAAAACTCTGTGATGGAACAGAAGCTGTTGTAACCAGAGTGAAAAGAGAACAGAAAAAGATTTCCCCACCCAAACTTTATGACCTGACCAGTCTGCAGAGGGAAGCAAACCGATTTTTCGGATACACTGCACAGAATGGATATGCTGCAGGAACTGTATGAAGAAAAGATGGTTACATATCCGAGAACAGACAGTCAGTATGTAACCGAGGATATGAAAGAAACTGTAAAAATGCTTGCCAAAGGCATGACAGATTTTCTTCCGTTTCTGGAATCTGGACAGACTGGAGGAAACATAGATCGTGTGGTTAATAATGCAAAGATATCTGATCATCATGCAATCCTACCGACGAAAGAAACAATAGAAAAGGGAATGGGAGGACTTTCCAGTGGAAAGAAAAATCTGCTGATGCTGATCGGACAGCAGCTTGTTCAGGCAACAGGGGAAGAGTACCTTTATGAGCAGACAGAAATTTCCGTACAGTGCAAAGAACATGAATTTACTGCGAAAGGAAAGTTGCCTGTACAGTTGGGATTCAAAGAAACGGAAGAAGCTTTTCGGAAATATTGTGTAAAGGATAAGAAATCTGACGAACCGGATAATAAGGAAAAACTTCCAGAAGGATATGAAGAGGGAAGGACGCTTGCTTCTGTGAAAGCCGAGAAGAGTACCCATTATACTTCACCGCCGAAGATGTTTACTGAAGATACCCTGCTTGCGGCAATGGAAACAGCGGGAAATAAGGAATTTGATTCTGAAACAGAGAAAAAGGGACTTGGGACACCGGCAACCAGAGCCAATATTATTGAGAAGCTGGTATCTTCTGGGTATGCAGAACGTAAAGGAAAACAGATTCTTCCTACGATGGCAGGCTGTGAGCTGATCCATGTAATGCCTGAGAATCTGAAATCCGCAAGTCTGACAGCAGAATGGGAAAATCAGCTTTTGATGATGGAAAAGGGAAAAATCCAGGAAGATGGATTTATGGATGGGATTGTATCCATGATCACTGAGATTCTTTCCGTATGCAGGGCAATTCCGGAAGAAGAACGAAAGCGTTTTCAGACTGCAAGAGAAGTGCTTGGAAAATGTCCGGTGTGTGGTTCTGACGTATATGAAGGAAAGACAAATTATTACTGTTCTGACAGAAACTGCCCGTTTGCATTGTGGAAGGCAAACCGTTTTCTGGAAAGCATGAAAAAGTCGATGGATAAAAAGATGGCTGTGGAACTTTTGAAAAAGGGGCGTACCCATGTGAAAGGTTTGTATTCCCAGAAAAAGGACAGCAAGTTTGATGCAGATCTGGTACTGGGCGTGGAAGATGGAAAAGCCAGATTCAGCCTGGAATTTCCTAAAAAGAAAAAATAAAGCACAGTCAGAAGGAGGAATAGGTTATGGCTCATTTAGATGAGATACGTGGACTTGCGGAATATCATGCAACCCGTATCAGCAGTTCACCAAGGGACTGGATGAATTATCTGGATACCGCAGCCAGGTTGTACAGGTATCCATTTATGGATCAGCTTTTGATCCACGCACAGCGTCCAAAAGCAACTGCCTGTGCTTCGTTGGAATTGTGGAATGAAAAAATGCTACGGTGGGTAAACCGAGGAGCAAAGGGAATTGCTCTTTTGGATGAAACCATGCAGAAAACAAGACTCCGATATGTATTTGATATTCAGGATACTCATAAGGTAAAAGGTGGAAGGACACCTTACCTGTGGCAGTTGCAGGAGAAACAACAGGAGGCATTATTAAACCATTTAGAAGAGGTTTACGGACTGGAAGCCAAAGATACAGGAAGTCTTTCTGATGCACTGATGGCAACAGCAAAATACATGGTGGAAGAAAACCTGGAAGAATATCTGGATGGCTTGACGTATGTGACGGAAGGAACGTACCTGGAGGAACTGGAAGAAGATACCATACGCAGTGAATTTCGTAGTCTGTTGACAGACAGTATTTATTATACGCTGGCTTCCAGATGTGGGCTTGATCCGCTGGAACGGCAGGAAGAAATGGACTTCGTACATATCACAGACTATAACAGTTTATCAGTGCTGACATTTATTGGAAATGCGACGAGCATGGCCAGTGAGTCTGTGCTAGTGGATATTGGAAGATTTGTACACCGTATTTCATTAGAAGAAATGAAAAAGGGTATTGAAAATTCGGAAGAAAGGAATTATAATGAATTTAACACGTTAATTCGTGAAAGTAAAGAAAACAACAACAGCATCATAGAGTTCGAATATTCACAGGAAGATGAAGGAGGAAATGAGCATGGAACTGACATATCATCGCAAAGGGGATTATCTGTTTCCGAATCTGACAATCCAGGAGACAGAGGTACAGATTGGGAAATACGGAATGCTGCGGAGGACATTTCTGAAGGAACACAAGAACAGCCTGTATCAGAGCCTGTTACTGACCGGGAAACTGAACAGCCATCTGGAAGAGATCGAGAAAACAGCACAGAAGAGATTGGAAGTACAGATGGAGAAACTGTTGGAGAAGAATCCGGCACCGTCGAAAGAGGAGAATCCGATGGCGTGGACAGCACATATGAACAGTCTGACGGCAACAGCGGAAGAGAGCATCTTGACGGAATTGGTATACAGCTAATTGAAGACACAAGTGAAGATCAGTTAAGTAAAGCAGAGGAAGAAATTGCCTCTGCTTTATCTTTGCCCGAACTTCCATCTGTAAATGAACAGAAAAGGGAAATCGGAAACAGAATAGCTGCCCTCTATGCCGGGGAGATTGCCATTCCAAGTGAGGTGGTCGATGAGGTTTTAAGAACCGGAGGAAACCGAAGCAAGAGCCAGCTTCGTATTATCTATAATTTTATGAGTGAGCAGACACCGGAAGAATATACGGAGTTTGTGAAACGAGAGTATGGGACTGGTGGAAAAGGTTTTGAGATCAATGGAATGGAATACTCAGTCTGGTTTGATGAAACAGGATTGCAGATTGCAGTAGGGCATACAGTTACCGATCAGATTCTGGATAAGGCGTTTTTATCCTGGGAGGATGTGAGTGGCCGTATCCATCAGCTCTTGAAACAAGGGGAATATGCACCGCAGTCCGTACTTGATATTGCAAGGGAAAATGCAGTAAAGGAACATGCACAGGCACTTGCCTATATGAAGGCAGATATGGCAGAGGGTGTAGCAGAACTTGTCTTTGCTGAAGAAGATTTGCCACATCTTCACAGCATTTATCCGGAAATAACAGATTATCTGGAAGAGAAACTGACAGATCCGCAGTGGTTGACAGATCTGAATGAGCGTCTGGAAGGACTGGCAATGGCTTATGAGGAAGATAAAAGCATTATGCGGTTCTGCACCTATAATCCAATCAGAATATCCGGTCAGTTTCAGAAATTTGCTGCAGAAGTAATTCCATACAGTGCAAGAGATGAATTCGCATGGCAGGAACATAAGGTATTTATTACTCAGGATGAAATAGACGCTTTTCTTGCCGGTGGAGGTCCATATTCGGATGGAAGGCTTTCTACCTATTCTTTTTATCTCCTGAATGAAGATGATAAAGCAAGAACAGATTTTATCAAGGAAAGATATGGAACAGGTGGCTGCAGCCATGCCTTATGTGGGGCAGATGATTCACATGCAGATTATGACGGGAAAGGTTTGAAGCTGGAGAGAGGGGACTATGGAAATCCAGATACTTCGGTACTGCTTCCCTGGGCAAAAGTGGCAAAAAGAATCGGATATCTGATTGATAACCAGCAGTTCTTACATTCTGCAGATTATTCCCGTATGCCAGGCTATGAGAGGGAAATGATTGCAGGGAAAGTGATCAGCTTTTATGCAAGACTTCCGGAAGAAATCGAGCGTCCGTTTAAACAGGATTTCTTTAATGAAGAAGCAAGAAAAGAACTTCCTGTTATGCTGAATGATTCGGAGCAGACGCAGAAACTGTTACAGGCTATGGATGATGCCCTAGCAATGCTGCCATTGGATTTTGAAGCAGTGGGATATACCTATGAACAGAAATTACAGCTTTTGACGGAAGTACATCAGTATGTGGAGGGAAGTTACACGATTTTTCTAGAGCAGAAAGTACCAGATCAGGCAGATGGCTTAAATGGATACCAGATGTCTTTATTTGATATTGTGAGTGCTTCCGAACCAGAAGAAAATGCAGAAGAACCAGAAGTGGAAGAATCGGCTGCAGAAGTGGAGGAGGTACAAAAAGGAGAACCAGAATCAGAATCTGAGTCGGAATCCGTAATTGTGCAGGAAGAATGGGACGAGAATGTATTTGAATATCAAGTGTATCATTTTAAAGCAGTGGGGGTTCTTCCACAAGGTCTGGAAGGGAAAGAACTGGTAAACCAGACGAGGGGAAATACAGAATTGCACTTGACTACCTATGAGCGAGAAGATGATATTTTATATTCCTACGCAGGATTCTACGAGGCAAGTGGTTCATCAAAAGCTGATATTTTCCGATGTATGGAAACTGGACGAAATTATATTCCAGGAGAGAACGAACTGTTTGGCTATGAGGGGGAATTTTTACCATATCTGCAAAATGAACAGGTGCAGGAACAGGAACCTCATAATTTCCATATTACAGATGATGACCTTGGTGCTGGCGGTCCGAAAGCAAAGTTTAAAGCAAATATGGAAGCTATCCGGCTGCTGAAAGAACTGGAACAGGATCAGAGATTGGCAACACCGGAAGAACAGGAAGTGCTATCAAGATATGTTGGATGGGGCGGTATTCCACAGGCTTTTGAGGAAAGAAACAGTGCCTGGGCAGAGGAATACACGCAGTTAAAAGGAATCCTCACGCCAGAAGAATACAGTGCTGCAAGGGCATCAACGCTGAATGCTTTTTATACTTCTCCGACAGTCATCAAAGCAATGTATGAAGCACTTGGAAACATGGGACTGAAACAGGGAAATATCCTGGAACCGTCCTGCGGAGTAGGAAACTTTATGGGACTTTTACCGGAAAGCATGAGTGCTGCAAATATGTATGGTGTGGAGCTTGATCCGGTTTCCGGGCAGATTGCAAAGCAGCTTTACCAGAAGAACAGGATTGCGGTACAGGGATTTGAGGAAACCAGTTATCCGGACAGCTTTTTTGACTGTGTAATCGGAAATGTACCGTTTGGGGCATATCAGGTCAGTGACCGCAAATATGACAGATACCATTTTATGATCCATGATTATTTTATTGCAAAATCCTTAGATATGGTGCGTCCGGGCGGAGTGGTGGCAGTTGTCACATCAAGCGGTACGATGGATAAGCAGAATCCAGAAGTCCGACAGTATTTTGCAAACCGGGCAGATCTGCTTGGGGCAATCCGCTTACCGAACAATGCTTTCCAGAGAAATGCCAATACCA
>ENA-OYZQ01000219-OYZQ01000219.1-human-gut-metagenome-genome-assembly--contig:-NODE-219-length-15127-cov-17.612527_pt1 | contig 15127 bp, 19 predicted proteins | sample MGYA00244076_ERZ653476 | MGnify/ENA primary metagenome ERZ653476 (study PRJEB26926, sample SAMN06164996) | human gut metagenome | biome: ENVO:00009003; feature: ENVO:2100002; material: ENVO:00002003... | reverse complement strand
ATATACAGAAACACACAAAAAAAAGGGTGCGTCACAGACTTATGACACACCCTCCGACTTTCTGTGCTTAATAACTGAAAACATTATTGCTATTCCTGTTATAGACGCTAATATTCCCCAACCACAAATATAGTTCATATTGTTTTGCTTTTATGTTATAACTAAAGAACGATAGGCTATTGAATTTATTGCATTGAATTGTAGTATTAATCAGAAAACGCACAATAATATGTCTGTCAATGTTTTTCCATTGTCTCACCAAGCAGGGACTATTTGGCGACACGCATGTTCAAGTCATACATGCTTTTCCGCCAAAGGTGCGTCTAATATTGTGACGTAGTTTTATATTTCTATCTATCACTTGTACTTAAAACAAAAGGCTTACTTTTTTTATATTTGACATTACTAATGATAGAATGTGTTCCAAAATTTAGAATAATAGAGTCTGGGATTACAGAAGTAGAATCAATCACGAATAAGCGTGGAATAGTAATTCTTTGTCCAATTTCATTTCTATCTCGATGATTTATGCTATTTACCAAAGAATCAATATTATAATTTTTAGAAAAAACTAAGTAATCGTCGAGCCATAAATCATTGTCCTCAATTGTAAGATTATGAAACAACGAGGATATATCATTGCCATTGGAATCTATTATTTTTATAGATTTAATTGACTCAATTGTACCATTCAAACCAGGTTCTATACCTCCTCCCATAAAAGTTAAAGAACTATTGCAATAGTCTACCATGAATTCTAATAGGAAATATCTATTTCCCTTTCTCAAATTCAAAAGAGAATCTTTGATAACAATCTCAGAAAGTGTAATGTTCGTTATCTTGTAATTTCGGTATTCTTTGTGTGATAACAACATACAAAACACAACGCAAATTATAAGAGTTGCTATAATAATTTTTTTTTTCATAATGCGAAGTTTAATACATTATCATATTCAATTGGTTTTAGCTCAAGTGATTCTATTATGTGTTCAGTCGCATCTCTCTATATATGCGACTGAACACAAAATAGAAATAATCTGATTGGCTTAACGCTGTATCAGAAACGCTTGTTTAATACCATTAAATTGTCCTTATTTTTTGTTGACACATGGATTATCTACATAAACGCTTGATAAAATCGGAGAACGAGTTTTAAAAAATTACTTTATTCTCACAAAGAAAACCTTGTCTATTAGTGTCGGTTTCTTGTAAGTTTTTTGCGGAGTTGGGGAATTTATATATATAATCGTATCCCCATCGTCAAATTCCCCCAATTGATCTATAATGCCATTATGATAGACAATTTCATTCCATTCATCCATTCCTCCAACCTTCCATGTTCCTACAGTATCAGCCATAAATGGTACGGAAAATGATAAGGAAAATGTCATATCAGAATTAAATATTAATCTTAAATTATTATATTTTTCAATAGAATCCTTATAAATTTCAGAATCAGTATGATTAAAATCTAATTTATAAATTCCTACGATACTATTTATTTTATTATATCTATAATCATAATCAGATATGCACCAATATAGCGCATATCCAACTATTAAAGATATAAATATAATTACAAACCTCTTCATTTTGGATTCTTTATGTAAAGTTTAAATGTTGTCTATCAGATATATCCTCTTGTCATCAATTTGTATGTCAATATTCCAATAATCTCAACACTTATAATAACAAAATTAAGCCCCAAAGAAATAAAAATCTTCTTACGGGTAACCCTAACATTCAATAGTATTCTTTTTATAATTACATAAAGCAACATTATTAAAGACATTACGAATGAAGTTATAACAAACGAAATACATCCTCTAATGAAAATGATACGAGAAGGATCGCTATGATATATTTCCATAATATTGTCTTTACTTCCTAATGAAAAATAAGATAGAAAGATTATTATTGGAAATTCAATCAAAGCAAACGCTATAGTCGTTATCCAACTGTTATTTTTTAGTGCCGTTTTCATTAAATACCTGAAATCCGTTTATTTTATAAAAATTAGTACCATTGGGGGTGGTAGAGGGTATTTGGCTTTTCCACGATGTTGCTATATTCCCTCTCATACCTCTGTTGTCCTCTAATCACTTTTATTAGAGACTCTATATTATCCATGACAACCAACTGGTCACGATTTGTGACCAGTTCGCCGTTTTCTGTCTTTTCCGTTATGTTTGCCATATTTCTATCTTTATTTTTGAGATCACAAATTGTGACCTTAAACGTATTGTTGTTATATTGCGTACAAAGGTAGTGCTTTTAGCCTTTAAACTACTATCACACAAACCCTTTCTTTGAAAAGAACGTAAAATCAATAGTATTATTGCGGTGATTGCATTTTTAGTAATCGCTTCACTCGTTGTACGGTACTTACCCCTTGACCACTCAACTTTGCCACATCCCGAATGGAATACCCCTTGCGGAGCAGACTTATTACTTCCCTATATTCGGCTTTCATCTGTTCTTCCGTTTTTACAGAGCCTATCTTGCGTCCGAGTTTTCCACCTTTCTCTATATACCGCTTCCTTCCTGATTGCAATCGGAATGAGGTATTATCACGTTCCAATTGCGCACATGTCTAAAGCGAGGCTATCATTATAGGAGCAAAGAGTGATGGATGTCCTTCTTCGTCCAATAATATTAGTTGTCCTTTTGTCATTTCGTTTGTCGTTTGGTGTCTTCTACTTCTTTAGCCTTAGCGTCGAGTTCTGTGAGTGCTCGCCATGTGTCCATCGAGAGCACCGCTTCCTCTTTGGTGATGTCGGCAGTGGCTCTTCTGATTTTGGAGATGCGAACTGGCAACGGAGCAAATTGTCGTAGGAAGTCCAATGATGCCGTGGCTACTTGTACTTGTCTGATAGTGAGCGTAGCCTCCTGCTTTTGCTTGTATCTACGCTTCACGAGATAGCTGCCGTCATGCGTCTTGTATAACACTCTTAGGTCTGCCCATTTGAACAGACAGAGAGTGAGTATTTCTTCCATTAGCAGATCGTCCGAGAGCTGTGTGAAGAAATATTGGAGTTGTCTGTCAGATAGTGACTGCCAATCTGTGGGTAGCGATAAATTGAAAAATGCTTCCATACTGCGAAAGTACGGAAGCATTTGGGTTGGGGAAAAGACAAATTGTTTATTCTGGTTTCTGCACAAACATGATTTTGTCAAAAATATCACCTGCAGAAACGGCTACACGAACATAACGTCCATCCTGTGTTTCGTTTGGCGCAAATGTAACAGTGAGCGTATTTCCTTCCACCTTTGAAGATGTATAGCTGCCTTTAACTTCGGAATAAGGTTTGTCATCATACGAAGGAACGTTTTTAATGGTTTTATCACCCACCGACTCATTAACGTATTCAATCCAAAAATTCTTGTAATTCTTGCATTTGAAAGTATATGTACCGCCAGACTTTGGCACGCCAATAGCCTTGCCAAAACTTGGTGTCAGTGCTTCTTCATAATTGTTCTTTTCCCATTTCATGGCATCCCTATCACCATCGTCTTTGCTGCATGAAGCTAAAGACAAAATGCAAGTAAAAAGCAACATGGTTGCAAATAGTCTCTTTTTCATTTGTTATATATTTAATGGTTTTTATTATAAAACGCACAACCTCTTTGAATATTACATGGAAAATGCAACTTTTTCAGGATGAATATCCACTGCTCTCCTCCTTATTTTAATACGCTATTCAAAAACAAGTTTTTTGAACTTTTTATTTTCCATAAATACCTTTATATATGATGTAGAAACGGGTCCAACTACGGAATCGTTATTGCAACATTTTAAATTATTATCGAAAGCATTAATAATCCAATTATCATGTTTCGCTTTTCGTTCAATTATTATGGTTGAATCATTCCAATAAACTATATGCACGCTATCTATTATTGGGTCATTATCGCTTGATAATTTGCATTTCAAGTAATATGAATTATAGTATTCGTCTGGAGGATATATATAGTATTCATCAACCAGTTTAATGCCTGTTGAAGAACAACTGACAAGAAGAGACAGCAATATGAAATAGAAATGCTTAATCATAATTTTTTTTTGCGATTTTACTTAATCATTGTAGAACTGCCACAAAAATACAACTTTTTTAGAAGAAATACCCTCCACACTCCTTTTTTTTATCCATGGTCTTCAAAGAGTTTGGCGGTGTCGGAGTTTTTCCATTCAGCGAATACGTTGCCCTTGGCTAAACGTATGCTGTTCACGATGTCGATGATGCTTGGTATCGGGTATTCACCGATGCGGAGGATAGAGAACTCAATGGCAGAGATGCGTTGGTAGAGGCGTATGTAGGAATGATTTAAGGAAGTCAAGGGCGGTGATGGCACAGACGAACTGGCGCAAGGTCAGCGTGGCTTGCTGCTTGTCGTGTTGGACGAGGTAAACGCTGCCGTACAAACGGCAACGCACGAGAATGTTTGCCCAATGACACAGGCATAGTGTTTGGATTTCCGCCATGGGCTTGTCGGTGGCAAGTTGGCGGAAGAAAAAGAGGAGATGTGGGTCGGACAAGTCCGCCCACGACTTGGGGAGAGATAAATTAAAAATGCTTCCATACTGCGAAAGTACGGAAGCATTTGGGTTGGGGAAAAGACAAGGGGTTATGAATGACAAATATCGTCATAATGGTATTTTGCATACAATTTGTCGAAATGGGATATATATTATATTTAGTGACATCGATCTCACTCAGTGAATATTTTTCTTTTATTTTGGGATGTAACGCGAATGTATTAACATAGATTTTTATGTATCTATCACGACTGCTTATTTTGGTCGTAACAAATTCCAAAAGATTGCATTGACGTAAACGACACATATCATAAATATAAATACCATTGTTGCCAGTCCTGCCAAAACAAGATGTATAGAATGGTGATTTAATAAAACCCTTTTTAGCAAGGATTGGAACAACATCCTTTATAAAAATGTCGTTGCGTATTTTAAGAGATTCTTTATCTGTAATTTGTTTGTAGAACATAGCCGCTAATTGTATGATTTTCTATCACGTTACACTACTTAAAGATAGTTGAATATAGGTAAAAGCTATCCATAACTATCGGTCAGACTATTCTTGTTGCCGGTCCAAAAACTTTGTATAATTTTCATTTTCTTATTTCTTTATATCAGGCAAGCGATTAGTTTCATTGTTGCTGATGTTTATATCTGCCTTTTTAGCTTTTTGCTTGCCGAAATTATAAGTCAATCCCACACGGAATGAGGTGTTGTCATTATTTATTCTGTTTCTAAAGACATAATCTTTATATTCAGTTCTGTTATTGCTCTTAGTACCACTAAAGATGTCTTGGGCTTGTATATTCAAAAGAAGTTTGTTCTTAATAATATCAATCTTGCATCCTAAGCCGACACAATCGATGTTTCCAGTGTGAAAGGATTCTTCTATTCCTGGAAGCACATGATAATAGTTCGCATAAAAGTTCAAAACTTTGTAACGGTAACTTAAATTGGCAGAAAAAGATGTATTCAGACTTCGCAAATCTTTGTCATCCAGCTCGTCAACGTAAGATTTTGCTTTAACGTAGGACATAGATACACTTGAATACAAATTGAATTTTCCAAATGAGAAATTATAACTAGCATCTGTACCAAAAGTATTAATGGTAAGACAATTCTTTGGAGAATACTTGGTGAACAAGTCATCCACTACCTGAGTCAGATTCTGTATGGCATCAGATGTGTGATAATAATACAGGTTAAAAGAGAAATTTCCTTTAAACACATAGTTAAACTCCAAATTGTCCATGACCGATGGTGTAAGTCTATCGTTACCTTCGGTGTATGTGTAGGTGTTACGAAAAATACGTGTAGGATTCATATCATTCATAGAAGGTCTGTCAATACGTTTGCTGTAGCTTAAGGCAAAGGAATGATTATCTGAAGGATTGTATGAGATTTCTGCAAATGGGAACCAGTGATCATATTTATTAGAAACGGACAGCCCTTCTAATGTTATTCCATCATCATTGGTGTGTTCATATCGTAAACCAGCTTTGGCGTAAAAAGAACCAAACACTCGATTGACATCTGCATAGAAGGCTGTTACCGTTTCTTTATATAAAAAACCATTTCTACTTCCAAACTCAGAGACGTTATTGGTCCTGAAATGGGAATATTTTCCACCTAACTCAAAATTTAGCCAAGTAAACGGAAGGTTTAAATCTGCGCTCAGGGTATTGACGATATAGCTATAATCATTATTGCTGTTCGAGAAGTTGTGTGCTGTACTCGAATCAAAATTCTGATTAATTTTGTCAATGACATGGATATAGTTGTAATTTACCGTTACTTTTTTGCCTAAGCTATCAAGTTTCCAGTCCACATAGGGGGAGATTGTCTCCAAACGGTATTTATCGTGATTCGACTCGGAATAAGAATTCGATGGACATGCGTCTGCATTGAAAGTCATCTGCCCCATTTGGTGAGCTTTACTGCGAGAATTATTTAATGTTGCAAAAAATCCCAAATTCAAATCGCCTAATTGATAATTGCTATTTAGATTCTGACCTAGTATGTCATACCTATTTAAAGTATTGTCGGTCGTAAAGCGCATATAGTCAGGATAAGAATAAGTATTCTGTACTATTTGGCGGCGCTTTTCATTGGAATTATTTATTTTGTATTCAACAGAAAAATTGCCTGAGGAAAAAGACAGTCCAATTCCTTCTTCTGCGCTAAAGTGAGAGCGTTGGGTTAACACCGTGTGGACATTCCCATCAAACCCCACAGGCTTACTCTTTAGAATAATATTGATTACTCCGCAATTGCCTTCTGCATCAAATTCGGCAGAAGGATTGGTTACAAGTTCTATTTTGCTTACATTTTCAGATGGTAAGGTGCGTAGGTACATATCCAAATCTTTACCATCTAAGTTAATGCGATGACCATTAACCAAAACAACTACACCGTTTTTGCCAATAATCTTTATTTCATCACTTGTCGGATCTATACGAGGAATATTATGGAGCATATCTCGCATATTGAAACCACTGGCAAAGGGACTGTTTTGAACAAGATAAACAAGTTTGCCAGCTTTCTGGCTAAATAGTCTGCGCTGAGAGGTAATCATCACCTCATTCAGTGTGTGCTCCTTCACAGTCAACATGATATCGCCCAAATCAACATTGTTGTGTACGTCAATGGTGTCAGCTTTTAATATATCACCTAATTGTCTGTATCTGACGACAAACTTTCCTGACGGTAGAGAGAATGTAAACTTTCCTTGATTATCAGAAAAACCACTGGAGATAGTTTCTCCATCAAGATGACTTACTATTATTTCCGTGGCTTCCAACGGTAAAGAGCCTGCAGCTTTATCAAATAGTCTTCCTGTTAAATTCCATTCTTGAGCAAATGCCATATTATTCAAAATGGATAATGCTATAATAATTATAAACTTTAGTTTCATAATAATGCAATGAGTCCGCTTGAGAAAATTTTCTGCTATCCTTGCATGACTTGGTAACTATAGTTTTTAAAGCCTTAGCCATAGGAAAGAAAAACTCAAGTTTTCTCCTTTTTTAAATGTTATACATATTGCGGAGGTATACAGCCTCTTTCTTTCCATTTGCAAAAGTACTAAAAATGCAGATACGAAGAACTTTTATGTTGATATTTTAAACTGAATTAAACTTAATAACTGAAAACATTATGGCAATTCCTGTTATAGACGCTAATATTCCCCAAAGACAAATATAGTTCATATTGTTTTGCTTTTATGTTATAACTAAAGAACGACTGGCTATTGAATTTATTATATTGAATTGCAGTATTAATCAAAAAACGCGCAATAATATGTCTGTCAATGTTTTTCCATTGTCTCACCAAGCAGGGACTATTTGGCGACACGCATATTCAAATCATATATGCTTTTCCGCCAAAGGTGCCTCTCTGCAATCCTGCTCTCCATCCTGCTTCTATTGCGCCATTCAAATAGGCCGATAACTATGATACTTCCTACGACGTTGAGCAAGTTGCAGCATATTTAGTGCATTGTTGATATTTGTCAGATTCTTTGCAGATTCTTTGCGTTATTTCGTTTTTTAAAGGACTATTGTATAGTAATCATCATATAAAATCCGCAGATAGAAACTTACTATCTACGGATTTTAATGAGTTTTAAATAAAAAACTAAGACCATAGAGTGTAATACATTTCTGTAAAACGTACTATTACATCCTATATTTCTTCATAGACTACTCTTCTATAGATTCGTCTGTTTGTGAAAGTTTTATAGTCTTAACAACATTTCCATTCTGATTCGTCCATACTTTTATACGGCACTCTACAGCTCCCATTCCAGTAGAAGAAATCGTATAGACTGAGTGAGCCTTTAAGTTTATCTTTCCACTTCTTGATGGTAGTCCACCACGACTAATTGTATACCCTCTTGGAATATTGCTCAATTTAATTTTTTTTGGAGGAACGCATGTAGAATCTTCCCAAATTAGCAATAAAGCTCCTTCGTATAGTTTCCCATCAGAAGTAACAGAATCATTCTCAAAACAAATGTCGTAAAAATAGCCATCATTGATAGTCAGAGATTGAGTTTGAGTGTCAAAATCAAAATCAGCAACCCTTCTACATCCTAATAATAGAAAAAAGGAAAGGCAATATAGTACTCTTTTCATCTTTCGTTGTTTGACTTTAAATCGTTATACATTTTCCACCACTGATCAATTTTTTCTATTATTTGATCTTGAGAATTGTTTTTGTTGCAGAACAATCTCTTTAAACCATTTTTTTTGAATCTTGCTATTTATAAAATTATCAAAAAATCTTTTCTCCATTGTCTGCTTCTTTTTCTAGACATAAACATAGTGAATTCATATTTCTCCTTCCGAAGTTTATTTATAGCAAAGTTAAAATTTGCAACATATACTATTTGAAATCATTTTCACAAGGCGCATTATAATTACATGTTAATCGCCATCCATCTTCCAATAAAGATAACACCTCTTGAGACACAAAGATATTATTTTTCCTGGTAAAACATTTATTCATAGCTCTCAATATTTCTTTATAGATTTGCATGGCTTCGATTGAGCTATCAGTAAAGACTGCAACACGACCTGCTATTAAAACATTTTCTGCATTGTCGTATATTCCTCCAGTACTTAACTCAACACCTGTGGGATTAGATGCAAGATCTATGATGTAATGAAAAGAGCCATTTCTTTGTTTCACAATTCTATACTTCACCTCATTATTTAAGGGGAGCACCATGTATCTATTATCCAAAGAAATCCAATTGGCATAGCCTGTATGACCAAGTTTAGAAAAATTTGATATGGTGTTTTCACTTTTTATCGTCTCCTGTTTAAATGCTCCAATTAGGGTATATTTTATAGAAATTTTTCTTTCAACAACAGTCATCATCTTGACTATATCTGATTTTGTCAGAAAGAATATTTGCTGCTTACTTTTCATCCGTCCATCATTCGTCAGCCTTTTATCCCCTTTCCTATTTTGTACAAACAGGACATATATTCCACCAACAAATAAAATAAAGAAACTTATAATTCTCAAATAATAACCTATCGTCAACGTAAAATGGTGTATATTCCCCCAAGTGTCAGTTTCTGTTCTTGGACAAATAATCAAAAGGCTACTCAATATTATGGTGATGCAAATCCACAATACGAAGTGTTTTCTATTTTCCTTTATTAGATGCCTTATAGCAACAATGTATGTTATGTTTGAAAACCATGCTAAAGAATATATTTTCGTAAATATTCCCGGAAATACGAAACAACACCAGCCAAAGAACAAGTTGAAAAGGCCATCACCATAACAAAGATTAGTTGCTTCATCATAATAATATGGTACGAACCCACAGGTTATAAGATAGCACAAAAAACTAAGTGTTATCACGCCTTTCTTTAATATGCGAGTATTCAATATTTTCATATACTATTCTATCTTTACAAGTAAGTTCTTTGTTGTTTCCTATTTTTGAATAGGCTCTAAAATTTTGTATCCATTGTCTGTTTGACACACAACAAAAGTTGCATAATCTTTAATCACTATTTCTATATAATTCTGATTTATTTGGATTTTATTAGTTCTTATATCTTTTGTATAAAATCTGTCATTATGCCATGAAACTCTTTTATATTTTCCATTTTTATTAACTAATGTGACATCATTCCATCTATCAGAATAATATATAGTGTCGTCTTTGTGTTTATTTAAGATTAAGGAAACTTCTGTAGCTTCACCTCTATTATTTATTTTAAAATCAAAACTATCTGTTGGGACACATGATTCATGTGCATCTATATAAAGGTATGCATAATCACTAAATGCAGGAATACATATCACAAGTTCTTTGTTATCCAAAGGAATTTTATAACAAAGAGTTGTATCCTTACATGAACAAATGAGAACGAGAACTAAAGCCATAAAGAATAGATTGTTGAATTTCATACCTTTATATGTTTGTGAAAATAAACAAAAATTATTTGTTGGTTATATTCTTTTTAACACTCTACCTAAGTAATCACAGATTATCCTCTATTGATTCTTTCCACCAATTCATCAGGCATCAATATTTCCATCTTAGAGAAGCCAAACCACTTCTTGCCCAAGTCCTTAATGGATGCACCTATGTGATATACATCATCGTCTATACAAAGGAAGCGGTCATGTGACAAACGGAATGTTTCAACATCAATCGGTGCATATTGAGCATTATGACGGTCTATGTCGAGTTGGAACTGACGGCTTATCTGCTGAGTGTAGATGATTGCAGACACGTTATTATCTCTTTTATCGAGCAATGTCAGTACAGTCTCATCAACATAGTTGTCAATAAGGACAATACGTTTCTTTGCACTCTTGATCAAGTCGGACACGAAAGTATAGGCATCATAAATTTGACCATTGTAGAACACACCCTGCTTCGGCTTTGCGTTGCCCTCGTCCAATCTACGAAACACTTCTTCTATACGCTTGTCGGATTCTTGCAAGTGTTGTTGCATTTCCAGTTGATGGTACTCCATTGTTGAAAGACGTTGGAACACTTCGGCATTGTTCTGTAGAAAGTGACGCATTGAAGTGAAAGCTCGCATTATTCGAATATTCACCTCAATCGCAGTGTCAGAACGTAAAACACTACTAAGCATAGCGACTCCGTTTTCAGTAAATACGTAAGGCATGTATTTCAAATGTTGTCCGCGTCCTTCGTTTAAGGTCGCAATTTGCGACCTTAAACATTCGTCCTTGGTCAATTGAAACATGAAATCTTCTGGAAATCGTTTAATATTACGTTTTACTTGCTCATTAAGACGCTTTGTTTCAACGCCATAAAGTGTGGCAAGGTCACGGTCAAGCATAACTTGTTGTCCTCTAAAGATTTTTATTAGAGGCTCTATATTGTCAACACCAACCAACTGGTCACGATTTGTGACCAGTTCGCCGTTTTCTGTCTTTTCCGTTATGTCTGTCATATTTATATTCATTTTCAAAATCACAAATTGTGACCTTAAACGTGTTGTTACTTATTATTGTATGCAAAGGTAGTGCTTTTAGCCTTTAAGCCACTATTGCACAACCCCTTTCTTTGAAAAGAACGTAAAATCAATAGTATTATTGCGGTGATTGCACTTTTAGTAATCGCTTCACTCGTTGTACGGTACTTACTCTTTTACCACTCAACTTCGCCACATCCCGAATGGAATACCCCTTGCGGAGCAGACTTATTACTTCCCTATATTCGGTTCTTATTTGTTCTGCCGTTTTTACAGAGCCTACCTTGCGTCCGAGTTTTCCACCTTTCTCTATATACCACTTCCTTCCTGACTGCAATCGGAATGAGATATTATCACGTTCCAATTGCGCACAGGCTGAAAGCGTGGCTATCATTATAGGAGCAAAGAGGGACAGATAGACATATTATTGTGCATTTTATGTCTTTACGCTTACATTATTAACTGTATCTTCTATTTGGATGCCTATAATCCATTGCCCAATGCTTTTTTCAGTAAACTTACATTTTCCAGAAAAATCAATCATGGCTTTGGGAGAATAGTCTTCTTCTATAACTTTTTGGCTAACACATTGTAAAGTGTCTTGCACATCTTTACTTAGCTCACCAAATGTTATGTCTTTGCATTTTTTATTTATACTGGAACACGAAGCAGTAAGTAATATGGCTGAAATGATAAAGCTATAGACTGATATTCTCATTGTTCTATATTGCATCAATTATTTGTTTTTAGGAGATATATCCTTGATAATGTTTATACCATAAAGACCTTTAACAAAATTGACACATACAGAATCACCTTGATTGATTTTTTTGAAAACTTTTGAATCATCCAGACGAAATGTTTCTTGGTTGTCTATAAATTTCAAGTTCACGTAGTATTTTGAAAGTCCCCAACTACGATAACCACCATGTCTTTGAATATATCTCTTACCAACAACGTATGCGTCAAGATGGTACGTATGGGAACTGGTGAACCAATAATTTGTTGTATAGAACAAGACACACAAAACACCAGTAACCACTATTCCAAAGCAACATCCCAATACAACTTGAAGAAATATAGATTTTTTCTTAATCCCAAATTTAGCAAAGAATATGAGGATTGTTACCACTGGAATAATACCCCATATCCACATTGGGAAACAAATGATGGTATGTGTAATAATACTGTGAATATAATCATATAACGTGGAGAATGTAATTATACAAATGGCATATGACAACCATCTGTACTTTTTCCAAATGCGTTTTATAAGTTTACCTAATCCCACCAAAAACACCATACTGTCGATTTTTTTAGTTCAGCTGCAAGCGATGTAAGATTTTCTCCTTGGAAAATGGTATCGTCACAATACCCCATGTGCTCCTCTGCAAGAGGCATCGTGTCACCTGTCACAGGCTTAGGCAAATAATATTGTATCATATCATTTGAGATATGGGCTACTACCGCTCCATATTTCTCGTACCAGTATTTTGCCACAGCCATGTGCTCCTCTGCAGTAGGACACTCATTCCATTCACCCATTGGAATATAAGCGAAAACTTTCCAAGGTTCTTTTACTGGAACTTCCACAAGATAAACATGGCTTTCATCACTAATACCGAAATCATCTATAGGTGGGAGGTTTTCATCATTTCCGACGACTTTAACATTCCAATCTTCTTCATCATTCCATTCTTCTTTTATCGCTTCAAAGCGGTCGCAAAGGAATGTTTGACCATCAACAGGATTAGAGCTTAATACGCTTGATTTCCATACACTAAACTTTGCCTTATCGAACCACTCAGACTTTTCGTCAAGACTGTCATAAAAGCAATCATCTGTTTCCAATAATACAGGGCAAAAGCCATTCGCTTTTCCTCTCTCATAGGCATCCAACCATAACTGCTTTATCTTATCAGGTTTACAATCTATATGGGTGATTTTGCAACCATGAAGGAACTCTTCAATTGGCATTAGCTGTGGTTCTTGTTTTTCTTGTTCTATCGTTTTCATATTTTGAAATGAAATTCGGTAAAGACGAATCAACTTGAAGAATCTCCATGCCAAAATTGCACAAACAATTATCGGTGTATAGAATTGGCTGTTACTCACAATTCGAACAATTAACAATGCTATACACAACGCAAGCAAGACTCCCCAGATAATCAGTTGCTTGCGTAGAATACGACACACACCGCACCAATCGTTAGCCTCAATGAGAGTATTCAAATCATTGCCCATTTTGTCTTCTGTCTTTTTCTTCCACCTATATGCCAAAGCTAAAGCAATGACAACGGCAAGTATTACGATAAACAAAGTCTGTTGCATAATCATTATTTTCTGTATGTCTATTATAAAAATCTGCGTAAAAATATAATTAAGAATATCACAAAAAGAATAAAGCCACATCCCCATGCCCGATTTGAGATTTCATTTTCAAAATTAGATAATTCTGTTGCTTTTTTTTTCGATTTACTACCTTCATAAAGGGTTCGGTAAGAAATCTTGCGATGCCTTACAAAGCGTAGCCATAGATAGCGTAAGCCTGTACCGATACGAAGAATAATAATATTCCCCAAATAATATCTGAAAAGTTCTTCCATACTCAATAGAGAGCTCTGATTTTTTCTTATTCCCTGTTGATTCTTTCCTCCAATTCGTCTGGTGTAAGTATCTCCATCTTGGAGAAACCAAACCACTTTTTGCCTAAGTCCTTAATGGATGCACCTATGTGATATACACAGTTCGCTGCTCTTCTTTTTTCTATTTTATCTGTCATATTTATATTCATTTTTCCAAAATCACAAATTGTGACTTTGAACATTACCATATTTAACAGCATTCAAAGGTAGTGCTTTTAGCCTTTAAACTACTATCACACAACCCCTTTCTTTGAAAAGAACGTAAAATCAATAGTATTATTGCGATTATTGTGCGTTTTATGTCTTTACAGTATCTTTTGCTATATCTTGACTCCACTCCTTAAAAAACGCAAAACGAAAGCCTTCTGGAAAGAGTATGATGCCTGACGCTTCCTGAAGGACTTTAAAGATATCATTCAAAATGCTGACGATTTTGGGCAGGCGATTTTCTGGCTTCTCAAAATACAATATGATATAGAGCAGATAGAAGAACTCTGCAAAGGTCAGAATGCCTCTTCGCCTACTGAGATGATTGATCGTGGTTCGATCTATGCCAAATTGGGCACCCAACTCTGTCATCGTATAGGATTCTCCCGTCGCTGGATTAAAAAGATGATGAATTAGTTCGGAATAACCAATAACTAAAGTGCTCATATCAATATTGTGGGCGCTTTTCACATGTGATGCTAACTTCTCTTTTATTTTGGTTTTGGTTCGTATCATAGTATTGTTATTAAGTTTTAAAAAAAACAACTTGTTTTTAATAAAAACTTAAAAAATGGCCATTTATTGTACGGTCGTACATTTTTCTCGCCAAAAAAATCATTTCTACCTACTTTTGCTGCACGTTTTTAAAATTAAAATAAAAAATGAATACAAAAACAATAACCATAAACGGCAGGTCTCCGCCCTCAAAAAATGCCTTTTAGAGGTGTGAACCCTTTTTTACAGGGTTCACTTTTTCGGGC
>ENA-OYZQ01000202-OYZQ01000202.1-human-gut-metagenome-genome-assembly--contig:-NODE-202-length-16282-cov-16.865594_pt1 | contig 16282 bp, 14 predicted proteins | sample MGYA00244076_ERZ653476 | MGnify/ENA primary metagenome ERZ653476 (study PRJEB26926, sample SAMN06164996) | human gut metagenome | biome: ENVO:00009003; feature: ENVO:2100002; material: ENVO:00002003... | reverse complement strand
GGTTTTAGTTACCCTATGCGAGGGAAATCATTATCCTTTTATAGAGGAAAGATAAATAAAAATATTGAAACGTCATCACTTTTTTTATTCTGTCTGATTCGAATGATTATTTTTTCAAAAAAAACATTCAAAATCTTTGCGGTTTCAGATTTTAATCGTACATTTGCAACTGAATCATAATTTTTAATAATAGGAGGAATATAAATATGGCAAGACCTATCAAAGAAACGCCTATTCTCTATGGCGAAGCTGCTCGTAAATTTGAAGAAGAAATGCAGCGTGTCGAAAACATGACCAGAGAGGAAAGAATGGCTAACAGAAAAAAAGTAGAAGAGGGATGCTCTGCATTTCTTAAGGCTGTAAAAGTTTGCATTTAAAAAATATGGAACTGATTAGATTAACGAAAGATACTATTATAAAGTCGTTCGACTGCGGTGATGCAGATTTGAACGACTTTATTTTAAATGACGCCAAAGCTTTCTTATCTAAAAGAATAGCTTATACTTTTCTTATCACTGATGGTGAAAATTTAGTAGCATATTTTAGTTTACTTAATGATAAAGTTGCCAAAGCAGATGCTGCCAATAATACTTGGAGAAAACTCAGACGTAGTTTCCCACATGAGAAGCATTTTAGCAGTTATCCAGCCATTAAGCTTGGTCGTTTTGCAGTTTCAAAAAACTACAGAAATATCGGTATCGGTACAAAAATTATGGATTATCTTAAAATGCTTCTATTTAAAAGTGCCAGTTATTCGGCATTTCGTTTCCTAACTGTTGACGCTTATATCTCAGCTATACCTTTTTATGAAAGGAACGGATTCAAGACGCTACTTCCTGAGGAAGATGACGTACATACAAGGACTATGTATTTTGACATTTTGTCCCTTGATGAGATATAATTTTCTAAGAAAATACATTTATGGGTGTACAGGATATGACTTCCGATACACCCACTTCTTTATGATTTCCTTCTAAATGTGGAAATTGATTTCCTTGAGCCAGGCACGGGTGTCGAAGCAGGGACATTCCTTGTGGACACCAGGCAAGTCGCGATGACCTAAAATCTCGGCATCAGGATAGTCAACGCAAAGGCTCTGGAGCAATTCCTCCATCGTAACCTTCTGCGCCAAGGTGCGGGTGTCCTTGCAGCGACCGTGCTCGTCCAGACCGCCCTCATAGCAGATGCCGATGCTGTGGGCATTGAAACCCTTGGCGTGGGCTCCCATCTGACTCTCCGGACGACCCGGATAGAGCGTGCCATCCTTCGTGATGTAGTAATGATAACCTACTGTCTGGAAACCTCTTGCCTTATGACACGCTTCCAACTGCTCTATCGTGAAGTTCTGATTCACTCGCATTGCACTGCAATGAAGTACAATCAGCGAAATATTTCTCTTGTTTTTACTCATAATTTTACCGTTTTCTGTTTTAAATGTTAATACTCTTAAATTTTATAGGTTGAGGAAGGAAAAGAAGATAACTCCTCAATTCCCTCCTTCTGAAAAAATAGTGGTTAATCCTGATTCGGTAAGTAGCAGAATAGGACCGCTATCCTCTGCAACTGGAAACGCAGAAAGCGCTGGCAATTGCTGTCAATACTGTGATGATGAAATTGATCACGTTCTTCAATGTTACATTCTTCATTCTGTTCAAATTTTAAGTGGTTAATAATTTTGTGAATTCATTCTCAAGACTCAGTGAGGACGGTTAGAGTTCGTTGTCCTCACCGCCGTCTGAACCGCCAGTCTGCGAGTTGTCAGTGTTTCCGCCGCCAGACTGGGTGTTATCCTTGTTTTCACCAGACTGGGAGTTGTCTTTGTTCTGATCGTTGTTACCCGAACCGCCTCCGTTGCTGTCAGGACCAGATGGGGTAGTGGTCTTGCCAGAATCCTCGGCGAGGAGGTTGGAAGCATTCTTCAGGGAAGCCTGGATGTCGAGCTTGTTGCTGGTCAGATTACCGGTAGCACGGGCACGGAGTCTTACGCCTTCGATGTTCTTCGCCACAGAGAAATCATCCTCACTATCAGCACCCTTCTTGGTCTTCAGACCGATGGAGAAGATGGCCAGGTCATCGATTTTCACTGCAAAACCCTGGAGCACCAACTCCTTGATGCACTTCACCATGTCGGTGAGCAAACCCTTGGTGGCACCGGGCGAGAAACCCGTATTGTGTTCAGTCATGTGCTCAGCCAGTGTGTTGAGATCGATGGTTTGAGTTACTACTGGGCGGGCATAGTACTTGCCATACGCCTTTTGAATTTTCGGGTTCTTGTTTTTAGATAATTTAAATAAAATCATAATTACTGTTTATTGAAAGTGGTTAATTACTATTAGCCTCCAATCAGGGCTGCGCGCTCGCCTTCGTTTTCAGCTAAGTCACTCTCTCTGAATGACAATGCAAAGATACAACATTCTGCTGACTCACTTATCCCTTTCTATCCCTTTTGATGCTTTTCTATCCCTTTTGATGCTTTTCTATCCCTTTCTATCCTTTTCTATCCCTTTCTATCCCTTTCCGGAAGCCCTTTTTCTTCCTTCTGAGAGTTCATGTTCAGAGAATCTTCATTATGATCCTAAGGTTCGTCCAGATAATGCACTATCAGCTCCACCTGATGGCGACTGTAATACTTGGCAAATTTGCCCACCTTGCAGTCGTCGAGGGCCTCAGAGAGTTCAGGATTGTTTTTGATCCAGCGCTTCAGACGGTTGAGCGCCACTTTGGCTTCCGATCGTGGAAAGTAGAGTAAAGCCAATTCTGTCTTTTCATAAATACGTATTTCCATATCCGATTGATTTTTAGTATGATACAAGTCGTTTAGCACCTGAAAACAAGTCATTTACCACCTGTAAACAAGTCATTTAGGAGAGGCAAACAAGTCATTCAGCACCCGTAAACAAGTCATTTACGATAGCCAAACAAGTCGTTTGCAAGTCCTAAATGAGTCTTTTCCTCATCGTATCTGAGTCATTCTGACTCTCTGCTATCGTCAGTTTCGCCTCCTGATTGATATCATAGCCTTCCTTCTCGATTACGATCCAACCTCTGCCTTGTTTTCTGCGTAATCTCCGGAATCCCATTTTTTCCATGACGTTCTGAATGTCTCCACTGGTCACGTTGTTTCGTATGGCAGGGTTGAATCCTATCTTTTCCATGATGTCGGCAGAGGTGGCAAATTTCATATTCGGATTCATCAGGTCGGCTTCTGTTGGTACCCTGAAATACTTGGCTATGAGCTCCTCCAGGAAGCTGTTGGCAAGGAACATCCTGTTGTGCATTCTTTGCTTCTCCATGTCCTCGTAGGTGAGCCAAGGCACCCAGTCACCTTGCTTCAGTTTGCCTTCCTTGCGCTTTCTGATGAGTTCTTTCACGATATATATAGCCTGGGCATAGATATGATCGTGATCGATGGGATATTCGAAGGGGCTCTGGATTTTCTCCACCTCCCATACCAGGCAGCGGCGGTCTTCCTCTTCGCATATCACGTGGCGATTGTTGCTCGTGCCGCAGAGAGAGGCATGGCGCAGCAGCTGACTGGGATATTTGTCGTAGGGCACACGGATGGTTACGCTGCGCTTCGTCACACAACTCTTGAAGGAATTGAGATTCTTGCCATGTGGGGCATCAAACTCGTCGAGACAGATGAGCGCCTTGCTGGTCGTTATCTGCAGGAAATCCTTGTTCTTGTAGTCGGCTGAAGAATCGTTGGCATAGTAGCTTCTGAGGCACTTGGGCAGGAGATTTTCCAGAAATTTGGTCTTGAAGATACCGCCACGCCCCACGAGCACCAGCACCAGCTCGTTTACCATCTCCTTGCTGCCCCAGCCATATACCATGCTCACAAACCATTTGCGGAAGGCATACTTGAAGTACTTCTTGGTGTGATAGTATTCGGGCGCCTCCTTCACCGTGATACGTTCGCAGAGCTGGTCGATGTAGTCGGGATCGCCTTCCTTCCATTCTGGCAATCCCATGAGATAATCCTCGATGGGGTTGAACTTTTTCGTGAAATCCGACTTGATGGCGCTTTCCAGTCTCTTCTTGTTGGTGCGCAGTCCGTCCATATCCATCAGCATATAGATGGTATTCTCCACGGTCTCGGTCACCTCCGTCCATTTGTAGTAGAATTCGCTCTGGGTATCGTAGGCCCTGATTTCCACCATGCCGGTCACGGTGTTCAGATGCATCTCATATCGGGTGTTAAGCCACTGCATCAGCACCTTCATGCTCGGGTTGGATCCGTATTTCTCGCCCTTTGAATAGAGATGCCAGCAGCCCCAACCTTCCGTATGATTGAACACCCAGTCCACGATGCTTTTCACACCGTCATACTGGCTTCCATATTCCGCCGTCATCCAGTTGAGCAGTTCTTCCTTCTTAGCACCGTAGTTGAAGCAGAAGGTGGCAAATCGCATGCAGAACTCGTGATGGCTGCCAGGCTCAAATCGGCAGAACCAGCCCTCAGAGAGCTTTTTCACTTGCTCTATCACGTCCTCCGTACTCGCTTGCGTCTGCTTCTTGCCTTTTGCATTCCCTGAGGATGCGCTGCCCTGACTCTTCTTGGCGCTTCTACTGCCTTTCGATGAAGTACCGTTGGCTCTATCCGTCTCCAACTTTTTCTCCCTTTCCATCTCCGGTTTCAGCACGGTCTGGTAGAATTTCGTCACCTCCTCAGGCGAAAGGGGTAGGGGTTCCGCATCCCAGTTGAAGTAGGCCTTCTCATCGTGCGCCAGACCGCAGAGACGGGTCATGTCGAGGCACTGTCTGTCGGCGTTGAGATTCAGCAGCTCATCATAGATTTTGATGGCCTTTGTGATGGCGAGGCGGTGCAGTTCAGTCTCAGTGAGCGTGCAGCCGGGGGGACGTGCATATTTCAAGAGGATTCTGAATCCCCTGCCGCTGATAGTGCGGTAACAAACCATGGTAGTAGGCTTTTTGATAGCCTTTTCCACGGCGTCTTCCAGGATGATGCTTGGCGTATGATCATAGTCGAGCATGGCCCAGTAGGTAGGTTTGCCGAAGTATTCGAGCGTTCTACCATTGGGTTTGAACTGTATAGATGGACAGATGGCAGCAGAGCTTCGCTTTTTGTTATCGGCAGCTTTTCTGTCGATATTTACCATTTGTCGGTAGTCATCCGTATGAATCTGGATGAATCTGTCTTGCATGATGAGCCATTCCAGTTCCTTCTTGCTCGACAGAGGTTTGTGGCTACTACTTCTGAGCGAAGTAAATAGCGAGGGCATGGTTTCTTCCATTAGCTTCCAAGTTAAATTGTTATTTTGAAAATTAGTTGAGGTCTGAAGATTGTTACTGTTTCAGATGAATGTCTCCATTTTGAATCAGGATGTTGATATTTTCGACGAAGTGTGTACTTTGAATGAACTTATCGGTCATTTTGAAAGCGTTTATTTTTTCTTCACGTTCTTCTATCGTTTGATTGTGTTCCAGGGCCATGTAGGCTGCATAAAAATCCCTCTCTCTATGTCCTTTTTCATGCATGTTTACTTGCTCTTGAATGTCCTTTTCATGGAGGATAGCGATAATCGTTTCTTTCATTTCTATCAGCTTGATCACAGAGATAACTCCTGTTTCAAATCTCTCAATTAACTTTTTGTCGAAATGACCAATTTCCTGCAGTTTTTTATCACTGATATCATTTTTCTGTATTTGCCGGATCAAGAATACTTGTCGGTTTCTTATCCAGTTAACAGCGGTCTCCAAAGCCTTCAGTTTTTCTTCAGAATAAACTGGGGGCACTTTTTTTGTTTCTCCCTTTTGTTTGCTTGGTTTCTCCATTTTCTTGCAATTATTAATATTATGCTGCAAAGTTCATCAAAAAATGCCAGATAGGGTGGGGGGTTATATAGAACCCCAAAAGTGCGAAAAAAGTAACCTAATATTTTGAATATTTAACAGTTGGGGCTTTCCTGTGTATTTAAAATCTCCAGCCAAACCATCCTTTCGATAAAAGGAAAATAAAACTTTACAAAGAAAAGCCAAAGGTGTCGGTGTCACTTACTTTTCATCTTTTTTTTATGCATTGGAGCCACTACCCTCCAATTTGGATGTCTCCCTCTGATTATCAATCTTTTATCTATTTTCGCGCGGTAAGTCATAAAAAAAAGAGTATATAAAAGTGTCACCTGTCACCGTTTTCTGCTGCGCCCTTTATTGGAGCCAGTTTGTTGGGTGTCGCTGGTGACACGAGTTTTCAGTTTTTTTGTGGAGGGGTCTGTCACCCCTGTCACCCATCGGCATTGCGAAAAAATTGGAAAAATGGGTGGTTTTTAGAAAGATTTGCATGAAAATTTCTCAGCTGAGTAGCAGTTTTTCGCCAAAATTTGTTATCTTTGCAAAAGAAATTTGTAATAAAAGAAAAATAGATATGCCAGTACAAAGTGAAGCAGCCCTCGAAAATGGACTTATAGATACTCTTCAAAAGATGAACTACGAGTATGTTCATATTGAAGAGGAGAAGAACCTGTCTGCCAATTTCAAGAAACAGTTGGAGAAACACAACAAGAAGAAGTTGGAAGAATTGGGGCGTACCGAATTTACAGAGTCTGAGTTTGAAAAGATACTTATCTATCTTGAAGGTGGCACTCGCTTTGAAAAGGCTAAGAAACTGAGGGACCTCTTTCCTCTTGAAATGGAAAGCGGTGAACGCCTATGGGTGGAGTTCTTGAACCGCACTCACTGGTGTCAGAACGAGTTTCAGGTTTCCAACCAGATTACGGTTGAGGGCAGAAAGAAATGCCGTTACGATGTGACGATACTTATCAATGGTCTGCCTTTGGTTCAAATAGAACTGAAGCGTAGGGGTGTGGAATTGAAACAGGCATACAACCAGATACAGCGTTATCACAAAACTTCTTTTCATGGCCTGTTTGATTACATCCAGTTGTTTGTCATATCCAATGGTGTGAACACTCGCTATTTCGCCAACAATCCGAATAGCGGCTTCAAGTTCACATTCAACTGGACGGATGCCGCCAATGTGCCTTTCAACGACTTGGAGAAATTTGCCACAGTGTTCTTCGACAAGTGTACGTTGGGAAAGATTATTGGCAAGTACATTGTATTACATGAGGGAGACAAATGCCTGATGGTACTTCGCCCTTATCAGTTCTATGCGGTGGAGAAGATACTTGACCGTGTGGAAAACTCCAACGATAACGGTTATATATGGCATACAACTGGTGCGGGAAAGACCTTGACATCATTCAAGGCAGCCCAACTCGTATCAGAGTTGGACGATGTGGATAAGGTGATGTTTGTGGTTGACCGCCACGACCTTGACACGCAGACACAAGCCGAATACGAGGCTTTTGAGCCTGGTGCCGTTGACAGTACCGACAACACAGACGAGTTAGTGAAGCGTTTGCACAGCAATTCAAAGATTATCATAACAACCATACAGAAACTCAATGCCGCCGTCAGCAAGCAGTGGTATAGCAGTCGTATTGAGGAAATACGCCATTCTCGTATCGTGATGATTTTCGATGAATGTCATCGAAGTCATTTCGGAGAATGTCACAAGAATATCGTGAAGTTCTTCGACAACACGCAGATATTCGGTTTTACTGGCACACCAATCTTTGTTGAAAATGCGGTGGACGGACACACTACAAAAGAAATCTTCGGCAACTGTCTTCACAAATACTTGATAAAGGATGCCATTGCCGATGAAAACGTGCTGGGTTTCCTTGTGGAGTATTACCACGGCAATGAAGATGTGGAATATGCCGACCAAGACCGCATGACGGAGATTGCCAAATTCATCCTTAATAATTTCAATAAGTCAACATTCGACGGTGAGTTTGATGCATTGTTTGCCGTGCAGTCAGTGCCAGTACTGATCCGTTATTACAAGATATTCAAGAGTCTGAATCCGAAGATTAGGATTGGAGCGGTCTTCACATACGCAGCCAATAATAGTCAGGATGATGACTTGACAGGTATGAATACAGGCAACTTTGTGAGTGACAGTATTGGCGAGGCAGACGAATTGCAAGCCATCATGGATGACTACAATGATATGTATGGTACGAGTTTTACTACTGAAAATTTCCGTGCCTACTATGATGATATCAACCTTCGAATGAAGAAAAAGAAGGGCGACATGAAGCCTCTTGATCTCTGTTTGGTTGTCGGAATGTTCCTTACTGGTTTTGACAGTAAGAAGCTCAACACTCTCTATGTTGACAAGAACATGGAGTATCATGGATTGTTGCAAGCGTTCAGTCGTACCAACCGTGTGTTGAACGAGAAGAAGCGTTTTGGCAAGGTGGTTTGTTTCCGTGACTTGAAAAGCAAGGTGGACGAGTCTATCAAACTTTTCAGCAATGGAAATCCTATAGAAGATATTGTCCGTCCGCCTTTTCATGATGTAAAGAAGAAATATCAGGAAATGACGAAAGATTTCCTGGAGCATTATCCAGAAGCTCATTTTGTGGATTATTTGCAAAGTGAGAACGATAAAAAGCAGTTTATCCTCGCTTTCCGTGATATCATCAAAAAACACGCAGAGATTCAAATCTATGATGAGTTTGAGGAGGATGCTCCCGACCTCGGAATGACAGAACAGCAGTTTATGGACTTCCGCAGCAAGTATCTTGACATATACGATACCTTTGCTGCCAAGGGTACTGAAAAACCAAGCGGTTATCAAGTTCCTGAGGAAGGTCCGGTTATGTTTGGTGAGCCAGATCCGATTCAGGAAGGAGCAACTGGGCTTGACGATGTGGATTTTTGTCTGGAATTGTTGCATAGTGATATTATCAATGTGGCTTATATCCTGGAACTCATTGCCGACCTCAATCCGTATAGTGAGGACTATTCGGAGAAGCGCAAGCATATCATCGACACAATGATTAAGGATGCCGAACTTCGCAGTAAAGCAAAACTCATTGACGGATTTATCCAGAAGAATGTGGATGATGACCGTGACAACTTCATGGCTCGTAAGCAAAAGGCTGATGGTACAAGCGACCTTGAAGAACGGTTGAACAACTACATCGTCACCGAACGCAACAATGCAGTCAATACGCTTGCAAAGGATGAGGATTTGGATGCTTCCGTGCTCAATCATTACCTCTCGGAGTATGACTATCTGCAGAAAGAGCAGCCTGAAATCATACAAGAGGCATTGAAAGAGAAACACTTGGGACTGATCAAAAAACGCAAGGCATTGACAAGAATACTCGATAAATTGCGTTCTATAATAAGGACATTCAGTTGGGAATAAACAGATTATGGAGAAGAATATATACATAATGAGATGGTATGGACCGTTTGCAGATATGGAAAGTGCAAGGGATTGGGATAGAACAAATCATATTCCTTGCTGTCTGTATTTGATGAGTGGAATGAAGAAATATGCCAAATCATCAGTGCATTACTATATAGGAAAAGCTGAGCGAAACCTTATAACAGATAGGTTTAAGGATAAAAACCACCACATCAATGATTTTTCAAGGATAAAAGAGATATGGCTCGGCAGTGTTGCAAACAAAAAAGCGACACACGATGATGTAATGCTTATTGAGAATATGCTTACGTCCTATTTTGTTGGAGAAGTTGGAGAAGATAAAATGCTTAATATGATAAACTTCTGTTTACCTGCCAGCAATGTATATGTTTTATCTGAATGGATAAATCCATATTCAGAATTAGCATGGGGAAAATTATCAAGAAATTCTCCTGCTAATATTGTCGCAGATGTCATTGTCAACAAAGCTAATGATAATGCTTTCAACTACTATTTATATGTTTCAAAGAAATTAAAAAAGCAATAAAAGAAATAACGATATGAGCGAAGAATTACAACAGAAACTCCGTGACCAACTTTGGGAAGTTGCTAACAAACTGCGTGGCAATATGTCGGCAAGTGACTTCATGTATTTCACCCTTGGTTTTATCTTCTACAAGTATTTGTCGGAGAAGATAGAGAAACACGCCAATGATGCATTGGTGGATGATGAAGTCACATTTAAAGAACTGTGGGCAATGGAGAAAGACGAAGATATAGAAGAACTTCAGGAGGTTGTCAAGACCGAATGTCTGGAAAATATCGGCTACTTCATTGAACCAAACTTCCTGTTCTCGTCTGTCATTGAGAGCATTAAGAGAAAGGAGAATATCCTGCCGATGCTCGAACGCTCATTGAAGCGTATTGAGGACAGTACCCTCGGGCAGGACAGTGAAGAAGACTTTGGAGGTCTATTCTCTGACATTGACCTTGCTTCACCAAAATTGGGTAAAACTGCAGATGACAAGAATACTTTGGTCAGCAATGTTCTTCTTGCACTTGATGATATTGACTTTGGTGTAGAAGCATCGCAAGAGATAGATATTCTCGGTGACGCCTACGAGTATATGATTAGCCAATTTGCTGCTGGAGCAGGCAAGAAAGCCGGTGAGTTCTACACTCCTCAGGAAGTGAGCCGTATCTTGGCAGAGATTGTAACCATCGGTCACGCTCGTCTGCGCAATGTCTATGACCCTACTTGTGGTAGTGGTTCACTTCTTCTTCGTGCAGCAAGCATCGGTCATGCAAACGAGATCTTTGGTCAGGAGAAGAATCCTACTACCTATAATCTGGCTCGTATGAACATGCTTCTTCATGGTATCAAGTTTAGTAACTTCCGCATAGAAAATGGCGATACTTTGGAGGCTGATGCTTTTGGCGATACACAGTTTGACGCAGTGGTAGCAAATCCTCCATTCTCTGCCGAATGGAGTGCTGCCGATAAGTTCAACAACGATGATCGTTTCAGCAAGGCAGGACGCTTGGCACCACGCAAGACAGCCGACTATGCCTTTATTCTCCACATGATTTACCACCTCAATGAGGGTGGCACAATGGCTTGTGTCGCTCCTCATGGTGTCTTGTTCCGTGGTAATGCAGAAGGAGTTATCCGCCGTTTCCTCATTGAGAAGAAGAACTATGTGGATGCTATTATCGGTCTTCCTGCCAATATCTTCTATGGCACAAGTATCCCGACCTGTATCTTGGTGTTCAAGAAGTGTCGTAAGGAGGATGACAACATTCTGTTTATTGATGCCAGCAAGGAGTTTGAAAAGGTCAAGACCCAGAACAAACTCCGTTCGCAGCATATCAAGAAGATTGTGGACACCTATCGTGAGCGCAAGGAGATTGAAAAATACAGTCATCTTGCCACACTGCAAGAAGTGGCAGAGAACGACTACAACCTCAACATTCCTCGTTACGTTGATACTTTCGAGGAAGAAGAACCTATCGACATTCATGCTGTCATGAAGGAAATCAAGGACCTGGAGGCCAAACGAGCTGACCTTGACAAGGAGATTGAGGGCTATCTGAAAGAGTTGGGATTGGTAGAGTAAACTTTCCACAAGTTGTGGCAGATTTCCCAGATATGAAAGGGCTTTCATACTGAAACTTGAAGTATATCAGACAATGGTATCTGTTTTATAATGAGCAACTTACAATTGGGCAACAAGTTGTTGCCCAATTAGACGATGTAAATGTGCAACAACTTGTTGCACAAATACAAGATAAGGATTTCAAAAAAGGGTAATGATATGAAAAATAAAGATAATATACCGCAGTTTGTGAATAGCGACTCCTTCATGGCAGACAAGAACTATGTGAAGTGGTTGTCTGACCTGAAGAAACGCTTCCACATTGCACAGCTCAAAGCAGCTGTCAAAGTGAATACGGAAATGCTCAAATTCTATTGGAGTTTGGGCGAGGACATTTGTGAGAAGCAGAAGCAATATAAGTGGGGCGCAAACTTCATGAAAAGATTGAGCCTTGATTTGCGTGCGGAATTTCCACAAGCTGAGGGATTTTCTGTTGTCAACTTGTACTATATCAAACGTTGGTTTGCTTTTTATTCTTCGCATACAAACTTTTTTTACCAAGCTGGTAAAAAAATACAAGATGTGGAAAATTCAACAATACCAATGCCAGACATCTTGCTTTGTGTGCCTTGGAGACACCAGACTGTAATAGTATCCAAATGTGAGAATATAAAAACTGCTTTGTTTTATCTCAAAAAGGTGCTTGTTGATAACATGAGCCGTACCGAGTTAGTACATGCTATTGAAACCAAATTGTACGAGCACACAGGCAAGGCTTTGAATAACTTTGATGTTACACTGCCACAACCTCAAAACGCACTGGCAACAGAGATTATAAAAGACCCTTACAAGTTGGATTTCTTCTCATTGCCAAACAAGTTCAGCGAAATGGACTTGGAGAATAAGTTAGCAACCAATATCACTCGCTTCCTCTTGGAACTGGGTAAGGGCTTTGCGTATGTCGGTCGGCAGATGGAACTTGATACGCCAAGTGGTAAGTCTTACTTCCCAGACATGGTGTTCTATCATACTCGGCTGAAATGTTATGTGGTGGTAGAACTGAAGATTGTGGATTTTATGCCAGAGTTTATTGGCAAACTGAATTTCTACGTTTCGGCAGCTGACGAGTTGCTTAGAGGTGAGGGAGATAATCCAAGTATTGGTATTCTTCTTTGCAAGGATAAAGATTCGTCTGTGGTAGAATGGTCGTTGCGTGGCATAACTACTCCTTTGGGAGTGGCAAGCTATCAGCTGCAGGAAGTCTATGAACGAACATTGCTTGAGATAAAGCAAGAAGCCTCTGAGGATGAATAGTAATATAGTTTTAATTCTGCCACAACTTGTGGAAGAAATTGTCTACCAAGTTGGTGGACGAATAAAACAATGTAACTGGTATGTAAGTACCATGTAAACTGGTATGTAACAGAGCCATATTGGTGAACTTAAATTAAGGATTAAAAATGACAACGACAAAAAATAACGAACATAAGAAACTTAATGTCCCAAATCTCAGATTCCCTGAGTTTCAGGGGGAGTGGAAAGAAAAGCGGCTCTCTGAGATAGCAGACTTGTTTAAGGGGAATGGTATATCCAAAGAACAATTGACAGATACAGGTGAGCCATGTGTTTTGTATGGCGAACTTTATACAAAGTATAAATCCGAGGTTATATCTGATATTTTCAACAAGACAGACATTGATACACGTAAGTTGGTTAAGAGCAAAGCGAACGATGTGATAATTCCTTGCTCTGGGGAAACGGCTGTGGATATTGCAACGGCACGGTGTGTGCCTTACGATAACATTCTGTTAGGTGGAGACTTGAATATTATACGTTTGTACGATTGCGATGGGTCTTTTATGAGCTATCAGCTTAATGGTAAGCGCAAATATGATTTAGCAAAAGTCGCACAAGGAGTTTCTGTTGTACATCTTTATGGTGACCATTTAAAAGGTGTTAAAACTTATAATCCATGCTTGGAGGAACAAAAGAAGATTGCTAAACTTTTGTCCATCCTTGACGAGCGCATAGCGACCCAAAACAAAATCATTGAGGATTTGAAGAAGCTAAAGGCTGCGATTATAGATTATGCGATAAACTCCCTTGATTCTGGTTTTGTTAAGTTTGGTTCTTTGTACAAAATGGCTGGTGAGGGTGGAACTCCAACAACTTCAAATGCCAGTTTCTACGATAATGGCAAGATACCATTTATCAAAATTGACGATTTGAAGAAGAAGTATTTGACTGAGAATAAAGACTTTATAACAGAACTTGGTTTGCAAAAATCATCTGCTTGGCTTGTGCCTTCACGTTCCATCCTATTTTCCAATGGTGCTACCATTGGAGAAATCACAATTACCACATATCCAGTTTGTACTAAACAAGGAATATTGGGAATAGTACCAAAGCCAAACATTGATGTAGAGTTTTTGTATTATTTCATGTCTTCATCTTACTTCAAAAAAGCTGTTAGTCGTATTGTTACAGAAGGTACGATGAAAACAGCCTATTTGAAAGATATAAACAATATACGTTGCCCTATACCAATAAAAGAAAAGCAACAAGATATAGCAAAGATGCCATCCGCTCTAAACTCCAAGATTGATTTTGAACAAAGTATATTGAAACTATTCTGTTCGCAGAAACAATACTTGCTTTGTCAGATGTTTATGTAAACATTTGGCAAAGCAAATATTGCTTTTGTTTTTGATAGCATTCTCCTAACAGAGTAGCTTTCCTTTCTTTCTCAGCAATGGTGTTTAGCATTTTGGCTATAGCCTTTTGCTCTTCAATTACAGGAAAACGATGCTTGGTGTTGAAGTAATCTGTCATAGAAACATTCAACAGACCATGATTTCTTGCCCCCTCACCAGCAATATCAGACAAGCCTTTATGCCATTTAGATGATTCAAAGTAATAGGCAAGATAATCAGAATCAACTATGGTTTCATTTATTTTGAAGCATATATAAAGAGTTGATAGAACACCTTCGTCATAATTGTCTAATCGTTTGACAACTCCCCAATCATATCCAGCAGAGTAACTTCTGTTATAAGCAAATTCTCCTTTATGGAGCAAATAATATCCTGTAAGATTTTCGCTTGCAACAGATTTATTAAAGAAAGACTCTTGATTAACCAAACCATATTGGGCAGCGATTGTTAGCACTAATGAACACTTGGAATCCTTGTTTTTTGTAGCTATGCGAGAACTAAAGTCACTCATCTTGTAAGTAGATAATGCTTGCTCAAATCCCTCAATACGACACATGGGATATTCTTGGTTTGGAGAACAAAAGACCTTTTCTACAATCGCAGCCTTTAGCTTCTTCAAATCCTCAATGATTTTGTTTTGGGTCGCGATACGATCATCAAGAAGTGACAATAGTTTTGCTATTTTGTCTTGTTCTTTGATAGATGGTATAGATACTACAATCTTTCGTACTTCATTTGCTGAAATTTCAAGAAATGTAGAGCCACAAGATTTCCTTATTAAATCCTTTCGCTTGGTCTGAATCAAATAATAAACAAACTCATTCGAAATGTTCTCTTTGGGTATTAAAGATTGAAATCCTTGATTGGTTGTACATTCTTTCTTGTTGATAGAGCATTCACCAACAGTTGCTCTTGAACTTAACAATATAGTTCCAATCGGAAGAAGCTTTGCACTGGATTTGTTCAAACCTTCTTCTGATATTGTGCGAACACTATTATATACATACTTATTTCTGCCTATCTCTGATGGAGTAAACCATTGAATTTTTCCATTCCAATATTGGGAAGTATTTGTGTCGGGAGTACCTCCACCAACAACTATAGCAATATCACCAATCTTAGTTTTCTCCCACTCCCCCTGAAACTCAGGGAATCTGAGATTTGGGACTTAATGGTTTTCTTTTCTCTAATTATTATATAGACCTTTAAAATTAAGGATTACAATGACAACAAAAACAATTAGAGAAATTGCGTTGGCTTGGAAAACAGACAAGCAACGCTACGTTAAGCAGTCTACATACGCTGCTTATGTGTTAATTTTGGAGAATCACATTCTGCCATCATTTGGCGATTGTGAGGCTCTGAGTGAGAAACTTGTTCAGGAGTTCGTTTTGCAGAAACTAAATGGCGGACTCAGTATTAAGACGGTGAAGGATATCCTTATTGTCTTGAAAATGGTGATGAAGTTCGGAGTAAAGAACGAGTGGATGAGCTATTGTGAGTGGGACATCAAGTACCCAACGACAGAGACCAACAAAGAAATTGAGGTACTGACAGTGGCACACCACAAGAAGATCCTCGATTTCATCAAGCAGAACTTCACTTTCCGCAATCTTGGTATTTATATTAGTCTGACTACTGGTTTGCGTATTGGAGAAATCTGCGGTTTGAAATGGTCGGACATCAACACGGACAATGGTACGATTGTAGTGAACCGCACTATTGAGAGAATCTACATGGTGGAGGGTGAACGCAAGCACACAGAGTTGGTCATCAACACACCAAAGACCAAGAACTCATGCCGTGAGATACCGATGACCAAAGAACTTCTGGCTATGGTAAAACCTCTGAAAAAGGTGGTAAACACAGACTTCTATGTACTGACCAATGAGGAAAAACCGACTGAGCCTCGTACTTACCGCAACTACTATCACCGCCTGATGAAGCGTCTTGATATCCCTCGGTTGAAATACCATGGTTTGCGCCATAGTTTTGCTACACGATGCATAGAGAGCAATTGTGACTATAAGACCGTAAGCGTGCTTCTCGGCCATGCCAATATCACCACAACGCTTAATCTTTATGTTCATCCAAACATGGAGCAAAAGAAAAAGTGCATTACAAAGATGTTCAAATCTCTTGGAAAGTAGGGGAGATAGTGGATATAAAAAGCAAGGGATGGAGGTGACTTAATATCACCTCATCCTTTGTTTACGGAT
>ENA-OYZQ01000184-OYZQ01000184.1-human-gut-metagenome-genome-assembly--contig:-NODE-184-length-17766-cov-19.596578_pt1 | contig 17766 bp, 16 predicted proteins | sample MGYA00244076_ERZ653476 | MGnify/ENA primary metagenome ERZ653476 (study PRJEB26926, sample SAMN06164996) | human gut metagenome | biome: ENVO:00009003; feature: ENVO:2100002; material: ENVO:00002003... | reverse complement strand
TTTCTCCATAAAAATATACTAATTTTCAGGCGGTTTTTTAATTCCGCCAACAGGTAATGAAGAATATCTTAATTTGATTGTGGAAACTTAAAATATATGTAACCACTCATTTTATAAGGTTTTAATAATTACTTAATATGTTTTTTATGAATACATTAATAGATTCTTTACGCAAGAAAATAAGTGATACTCTCACGCCCTTAATAACTCATGATTATGTCTATCTTGACTTGCCTTATCATCCTAATATCGGTGATACACTGATTTGGGAAGGTACAAGGGAGTTCTTGAAGACATTGCCATATAAATGCTTATACTATGCCAGTAAGGATAGTTTTAGGTATCGACAGTTACCGAAGAATGTAGTTATTCTTTTGCATGGTGGAGGAAACTTTGGAGATCTATATCGCTTGCATTCCGAGTTTCGTAAGAAAATAATAGAGCTATACCCAGAGAATAGGATAATCATTCTTCCTCAGACAGTTTTTTATGAGGATATGAGTTTGTTACAATATGATGTTGATTTTTATGCAGCTCATCCGAATGTAATGATTTGTGCCCGTGAGCAATTTTCATTTGATTTCTTAACCGTGCATTTCAAGAATCAAATATTGTTGTTGCCAGACATGGCATTCTATCTCAATATAGAAAAATACAAAGTTACTGATGACGAGAATCGGGTGCTTTACTTGAAGAGGACAGACAAGGAATTGGCCAATACTAATGCAAAATCTGACGAAATACCATCCAATGCAGAACAGCATGATTGGCCGACATACGAAAAGCATTTTGATGAATTTGATAAGATAGATCGTTTTACTAACCGTTTGCATAAACTATTTAGGATATGTGGGGTAAAGGATAAAACATTAGCTCGTATAGAAGATTTCAAACGGAATTGGTATTATCGTCGAAGGTATGTACAAATGGGAATATCTTTCCTTTGTCCTTATCACTCAATATACACAACCCGCCTACATGTATTGATTTTAGGCGTTTTGCTTGACAAGGAAATATTCTTAATAAACAATACATCTGGCAAAGTCGTAAATTATTATAATACTTGGATGAAACAACTGGATAAAATAAAAAAGATAGAAAATGACAAATAAAATAGTAGTAGATAAAGTTAAGATTACTTCCAATAGAATTGAAGTAATTTACACGATTGAAGGCGAAATAAATAAGTATTTCAATCAAGACGAGAAATGTTTTTGGGTAGAATATACGGAAGATATAAGTTCTGTACCTGAGAGCATAGCGGTTATTCCGTTTGTATGCAACGTGTTGCCTATAGCTTGGCTCTCTGATGCGGAGCTGGTAGTGAATGAACTGGATGAAGAATTTTATCACAGTTTGTTTGAGGTTAAGCATGGTTATATGCTTCTCTCCAGAATGTTGGAGTTCAAGGGAAAGGTAACAGTTAATCATATCATAAACAATCGTTATGAGACAACCAAGCAGTCTGCAGTACTGTTTAGTGGTGGAGTGGATGCCTTTACTACATTGTTCCGTCATCTGGATGAAAATCCTGTTATGATTACCCTGCGTGGCGCTGATGTAAAGTTGTCGGATGTGGAAGGTTGGAAGGTAGTTAGTGAGCATGTGGAATCAACTGCCAAGACGTTTGATTTGTCAAAACCAGAGTTTGTGACATCTAATTTCCGTATGTTTATCAATGAAGGAGAATTGAGCGGATTGTGTACCAAATCAGGTGATGGATGGTGGCATGGCTACCAGCATGGTATTGGAATTATTGGCCATACAGCGCCATTGGCTTACTTGAAACATTTGCGTGTAGTGTATATAGCAAGTAGCTTGACATGGGATTTTCCTTATGTTATAGCAAGTGATCCGGTTATTGATTCTCATTTAAAAATAGCTAATTCTGAGGTTTCACATGATGGATATTTCATGGGACGTATGGATAAAATTAGATATATTGTCGAAAAGGTCAAGAAGAATAACAAAAAAATAAAGCTTCGTGTTTGTTGGATATCTACTGGTGGACATAACTGTTGTGAATGTGAAAAATGTATTCGTACAATTTTTGGTATAATAGCAGCTGGAGGAAATCCATCAAATTTTGGATTTGATGTTGAAAAATCAGCAGAGGCTAATTTTAAATCTACCGTGATAAATGCTTTGAGCCGGTTTATTAATTTACACTCCGATTGGCATAGTATTCAAAACTTCATTCTGTCAAATAATACATTTATTGAAAAAAATAATCCTAATTACAATTGGATATATACAATAGACATCGATAAAACATACTCTACACCTTCTTCAATAAGACTATGTTTTAGAAAATTGAAAAAGATAGTAAGAAAAGTTATTAAATAATGGAGCAAGAGAACTTAAAGCACAAAACCAAAGTAGGTTTATATTGGTCATTTTTCAATCAATTCGCTAATAATGGCCTTCAGTTCGTTGTCGGTATCGTAATGGCGCGTTTGTTGTCGCCTGAGGATTACGGCATCACTGCGCTACCAGCTGTTTTTATGGCTGTAGCTGGAACATTAATAGATGCGGGGTTTAGCAGTGCACTGGTTAGAAAGCCAGAGCTGACAGAGAAAGACTTATCGACATCCTTTTATTATAGCATATTAGTAGGAATAACTTGTTATTTAGCAATATTCATAGCTGCCCCATGGATTGCAGATTTCTATAACATACCAGTATTGGAGCCCTTGATAAGAGTAACTGCCCTTACCTTCCTATGGGGACCATTGAGTACGCCTCAATCGGTGATATTGCAGAGACGTTTGGATTTCAAAACACCAGCCAGAATTTCAGTTGTAACAAAAATTGTTGGCTCTATTGTTGGAATCACATTTGCCTATTTGGGTTATGGCTTATGGGCTTTAGTGATTATGGGTGTTGTTTCCAGTTTGTTGGGTTTGATTCAAACATGGCTTGTCGTAAGATGGCTTCCTAAAGAAGGATGGTCAAAAGATTCTTTTAAATACCTTTGGAATTTTGGTAACAAGATTATTGGTACTTATATTTTAGATCAGGTTTATCAGAATATAACTCCTATTGTTATAGGTAAGTATTATAGTCCGGCACAGTTGGGACAATATAATCGAGCTCAAGGATATGCAGATTTACCGTCCAAACAAGTAACTGGAATGATACAGGGAGTAACTTTCCCGGTACTAAGTAAGCTTCAAGGAGATAAAGAAAAGTTGGCTGAGAAATACCGAACGATGATAAAGACTCTATCGTTTGTTGTTATGCCCATCATGTTGGGGCTATCTGCTCTTGCTTATCCTGTGGTTGTTGTGCTTGTTGGTGTGAAATGGGCACCATGTGTAGCTTTTCTTCAAATTATGTGCTTTCAGAAGTGCTTATATCCAATCCACTCTCTGAATGTTAATCTTTTGATGGTTAGTGGTAGATCTGATTTATATCTCAAATTAGAAATACAAAAGAAAGTATTGGGTGTTATCATGCTTGCGGTTACATTACCAATCAGCGTGATGGCATTAGTCTGGGGAAATTTAGTGTATAGCATTATCCTTTTGGTTGTAAATACCCATTATACAAGCAAATTGATAAATGTGTCATTGTTGACACAATTGAAAGATGTTATGCCTTCATTCTTGTTGTCTTCTGTTATGTTCCTGTGTGTATGGGGATATACTCAATTTGTAGATAACAATTATGTCCAAATCTTAGGCGGTGCTATAATCGGGATTATTGTTTACTTTTCTGGTGCTTATCTCTTCAAGTTTAAGGAGATAAACGAAGTGAAGTATATGTTGAATAGAAAAAAATAGAGTGATGATGGAGTATATTAAACTAACATTTGTTGGAGATGTAATGTGTCAAAAGGAATTATTGGATGCTTTTAAGATAAAGAATGGCTTTTCTTTTGACAGCGCATTCAATAGAATTCTGCCGATGTTAAAAGAATCTGATTTGTCATGTGCCAACTTGGAAACTCCTATCTCGTATGATGATAGTGATCTTTCTAATCGCCTTTATAATTTCTCTTCTCCAATAGAGTTCGCTCATGCTGTCAAGAATGCGGGTTTTAGTTTTGTTGCCACTGCCAACAATCATTGTTTAGACCGAAATACTACAGGAATCGCATCTACAGTAAAAAGCCTTGATTCTGTAGGTCTTGTACATACAGGAGTGTTTTCTTCCAAAAGTCAAGACAGATTAGTTTGTATGAATATAGACGGACTGAAGATAGGCTTCTTGGCTTATACATACGGTACAAACGCTTTTGCCAACAATAACTACTTGAAGCGAAGTGAGCGATGGATGGTTAATATGCTGCAAGCACAAGAGTTGAGCAATCCTATCAGCCGTTACTGCTTTCATCACCAAGGTGGACGCGCTTCCCGACTATATAATAAGGTAAGGCGACATCTTCACTTCAGAAACTACGGTTGTCAAGTGTATGAGCGTAAGGAAGCGGATTTCTTTCAGAAACTTAAAATCAGCAAAGATATAAAGCAGCTTAAAAAGAAAGGTGCTGACATCATTGTATTTTATATGCACGTAGGGGGGCAATACAATCCTAAAGCCACGGCAAGGACTTTGCAAATTACTGAATTCTTAAGAAAGCAAGGGGCAAACATCATTGTCGGTTCTCATGAGCATGTAGTGCATGGATGTTCAAACAATTATCTTTCTGAAAATAGTGTCGAGACATATAGCCTTGGCAATTTCTTTGACACAACTGGGGTGACATCTCCTCCTTTTGATAAAATGTCTGAGTATTCCATTGCTTGGCATGTTTATGTGGATAAGGAAACAAAGAGAATTGCAAAAACTTCCTATACCATTTGTAAATCTGTTCTTCAAAGCGAAGGAAAACAAAAAATAGAGGTTGTGCCAGTTTATGATTTGATGCAGTCAGAAATGGATGCAGAAAAGCGAGAGGTGCTTTGGAAGGACATGCAGACTATAGCATACAAGTTTGCAAAGCAAAAGATAGATAAGCCGCAAATGGAATATTACTATTAAAGAATTTGGCAAGATAAAAGGGGCAACTGGCCATAAACTACACAAAAAATCCCCACTTAGAATAATATGAAAGCATCAAAAATTGCTAAATGTTAGGCTAAGCTCAAGAGGGCTTGGTCTAAAAAGACAGTTGCATGGAAAATGCTGCTTGTAGCTAATGTGGTAGTTCTTACTTTTGATGTTGTATGCCTGTATAATACTGGCGATATGTCATGTCTTGCTTCTGTTTGTTCTGATGCCTTTGCATTGGGATAGCAAGCAAGAGACTTTCTTTCAACTGTTACGGAGGCTACATGAGTCATCGAAAGAAAATGATTTCTTCCCTGGGGTGAAAGTCCCCAGGGCTTTTCAAGGTATATTATTTCAAGAGCCTCTAATAAAATACTTAAAGAATGAAGATATCTATTATCGTTCCCGTTTATAATGTGGAACAATATATTAAGGAGTGTTTTGATTCCATTGCAGCACAGACCTACAAGGGGGATATAGAATGCATCTTTGTAGATGACTGTGGACAGGATTACAGCGTGTCTGTACTGGGAAAATTGATTGCAGAATACAAAGGTCCTATACAGTTTAGTATTGTTCATCATGAGCATAACAAAGGATTATCTGGGGCAAGAAATACGGGTATACGAAATGCTTCAGGTGATTATCTCTATTTTCTGGATAGTGATGACAGTATAACATCTGATTGTATTGAGAAGCTTACTGCATTAGCAGAGAAATACCCTGGTGTGGATATTGTTCAGGGTAGTACGAAAAGCAAGTTGAACTGGTTTCAACTAGCAAACAAACATTTTCCTGAATTTTCTGACAATTTTAAATGGATAAGAAGAACGATGTTACTTAGGTATTCGATACCTATGACGGCATGGAATAAACTTGCAAGAAAGGATATGGTTGTAAAGAACGGGTTGTATTTTGAAGAAGGACTTATTCATGAGGATGAAGTGTGGAATTTCATGCTAGCAAAATATGTTCATTCAATAGCTTTCTGTTGTGATATTACATACATATATAGGGAAAATATGGATGGTATTATGGGGCAGTCTAAAGAATTTAATTATGCTCCTGTACTTAATATTATGGTTGATCGAGCTTCTAATCCTTATATGTGTTCTGAAATCACATGTATTCTTTCACTTGCAGGAAATAAATACAAAGATATTGTTAGGCAGTTATATCGCTTTAAAGGTATAGATATTTACATTAAATTGAAGAATAAGGTTTACTGTACAAAAAAATATACTCCTTGGGGATTCCTTTATAGAGTTCTTTTTAAAGGTGTAAAAATGTATATTGAAAAAGTGAATTAATATTAGATTGCTAAAAACAACATAAAAGAAAATGAATTTAAAAATTAGTGTGATTATACCAGTCTATAATGCTGAAAAAACTCTCCATCGTTGTGTTGATAGTATCCTTGTTCAGACTTTCTCTGACTTTGAGGTGCTGCTGATAGATGATGGATGTAAGGATAATTCGGGGAAAATCTGTGATGAATATGCAAAGAAAGATTGTAGAGTTAAAGTTATTCATAAAGTAAATGGCGGAGTCAGTTCTGCAAGAAATATGGGGCTTGACAATGCAAAAGGAGAATGGATTACTTTTGTTGATGCAGACGATTATATAGCATCAGACTTTTTGTCTGCTATTAATAATAATGATTGCGATTTTATTATAGGTCAAAGTCAGCATTTTAATTCTTCAGAAAAATATTGGTATAGCGAAAGACTTTCTCCTCAAAAGGTTTTAAGTGAAGAAAAAAAACGAGATTTTCTTGAACATAATTTACTCTGGCATATTATGCGAACCCCATGGGGTAAATTTTTTAAGCGTGATTTGATAACTGAAATTCGTTTTGATGATGGAATGAAAATAGGTGAAGATACTGTATTTGTTCATGATTATCTTTTACATTGTAAGAGTATTGCGGTTGTTGACAACATAACATACTATTATTTCGATAGTGAAGATAATGTTAGTATTAAATATTCTATGTCTCCACTGGAGAGCTTAGACCATCTAAAGAAAATAATTGAGCATTATCGAAAATTAAATGTAAAAAGTCCTCAGTTTGAATTTTTTGAATTCCGATTTTTCTTATCGTTATGCCAGGATTTGATGGAGGGGAAATCAAAATTATGGTTTGGTGATAACTTTATTACAAATTTAATCTTTTCTTTTAGAAAAGTAATGGGGAAAAAGGATTTTTTAAAACTTATTTTAATGAGAATTCCATGGTTTTATAATTTGAAAATGCAAGATTACTATTCAAACATTAAGGTGGGTAAAAAATAATGTTGCAGATTTATATATTTGCATAGCTCATTTAAAAGCAATTAGTTAATAAGATTCAAACTTTTTTTTTAGTTATTTATGTGTGAAGTATCTGTAATTATACCTGTATACAATGCGTCAGCATACTTACCTCGCTGTTTGGAAAGTATTTTAGCTCAAACATTCACGGAATGGCAATTGATACTTGTGGATGATGGTAGCAGAGATAATTCTTTGCATATCATGCAAGAGTATGCTGAAAAAGATTCACGTATCAAGGTGTTTCATAAGGCTAATGAGGGTGTAAGTATTGCTCGCCAATATGGATTGGACAGAGTTGATACACCTTATTTTATCTTTTGTGATGCTGATGATTATGTGGAGTGTGATTATTTGGAAAAATTGTATGAGGCAATAAGAAAAAATAACAGCGATATTGCTGTATGTAAATATGTAGAAGAGTATGAACATAATAATGTGTTTTCTGAATTACCTATAACAGATTATGAAGGGTTTATACACAATATGCTTCGCTTAAAGATATGGGGTGTAACTTGGAATAAATTATATAAATTAGATATTGTAAAACAATATAATATTCGTTTTATTCCTAAACTCCAAATGTGGGAGGATTTTGCTTTTACTCTTGATTATTGCTTGAGAGGTAAGAGCGTTTCTTTTGTACCTGAAGTGTTATACCATTATAATCAAAGAAATCTGGGTTCTATAACTAAACATGAAGATTTACTTAAAAATCATGATAGGGTAACAGCCATTAAGTTGGTAGAAAAATCTATGATTACATTGGGTGAAGAAGAAAGGTACTATTTAGATGTGTTATGGTTAAAATTCCATATCAAAGATGCATTTGCTTTGTTTGGATATCCTAGCAAACAGAGACTCGACTTATGGTTAACTATATTTCCTGAGGCGAATTCTCTATATGGAATGTTTAATGAAAGAAAACTTCTGCATAAATGCCTCTACAAAGGAAGTTTGACAGCTTTATTCATAAGATGGTATTATGTAATGTTTATGAGAAAGTTGAAGCGAATAATTAAAGGAATTTAATGATAGAAATACTTGATAAAACGAAGTGTTGTGGGTGTAATGCATGTGCTCAGAAATGTCCTAAGCATTGCATTCATCTAATAAAGGATTCTGAGGGTTTTTATTACCCTCAAGTTGATACCCAATTATGTATAAATTGTGGCCTTTGTGAGAAAGTTTGCCCTGTTATTAATCAAAATCCTCCGCATCAGCCTAAGAACGTGTATGCTGTTAAAAACAAAAATACTGAAATTCGGCTTAACAGTTCCTCTGGTGGAGTCTTTTCGTTAATTGCAGAGAAAATCATAGAGGAAAAAGGAGTTGTCTTTGGGGCTCGTTATGATGACAATTGGAACGTTGTAATGGATTTCGCTGAAACATTAGAAGACGTGAAGGCTTTTCGTAATAGCAAATACGTACAATGTTTTGTGGGCGACTCTTATCTTCATGTTGAAAAATTTTTGAAGGCAGGAAGAAAGGTATTGTATAGTGGAACTCCTTGCATGATACGGGCATTAAAGTTGTTCCTGAAAAGGGATTACGATAATCTGCTTACTGTGGATATTGTATGTCATGGAGTTCCGAGTCCTGGTGTTTGGCAGGATTATTTGAAGAGCGTGAAAGAGATTATTAAAGTGAAATATCCTAATAAACCGAAAATTAGTTCTATCAATTTTAGAGATAAAACGAACGGCTGGAGTTTATTTTCTTTTGCCTTTTCAATCACAGAATCGATAGGCGAGCATAATACATTTATTGAACGTACGACGTTCTATGATAATCCTTTTATGCGGGCTTTTTGGCGAGATCTTATTTTGCGCCCTTCTTGCTATTATTGTCCTGTAAGAGATTGTAAAAGCGGAGCTGATTTGACTATCGGAGATTTCTGGTCAATCTCATTAGTTGATAAGCAGTTTGATGACGATAAAGGAGTTGGTGTATTGTTAGTTCATACCGATAAAGGCAAGAGTATATTGCCATGGAATCAAATAGAGTATATTTCTGCTTCTTATGAATTAGCATCCAAATGGAATGGAGGTTTTAACAAAACAACTTTCGTTCATACGAATAGAAAACGTTTTTTTGATAAATACAAAAAACATCCACAACAAGTAATCAAATTACTTATCCGAAACACGGATCGTTCGTTCTTAGATAAAATACGTGATAAAATTAAGAGTTTAAGATAATGCGTATAGGTATAATAACGCTGCCATTAAATACCAATTATGGTGGCATTCTGCAAGCATATGCCTTGCAAACTGTTTTAGAACGTTTACAAGGTGGTCATCAAGTGACCGTTTTTGATAAAAATCGTTTTTATAGAAGTTCATGGAAGAAAGATATATTTTCTTACCCTGTTCGTTTTATTCAGAAATATGTTCTGGGTTGGCAAAAATCCATACGATGGGAGGTGGAATGGAGAAAAAACGAAACTATCATGGGACAATATACTGAGCCTTTTATAAACAAATACATTCATAGAAAGTATTGTGAAGATTTATCATCTTTAAATGCGAATGATTATGATGCATTTGTTGTTGGCTCTGATCAAATTTGGCGTCCTATGTTCTATCCTAAGATCTCTGATGCTTATCTTAAATTTGCTGAAGGGTGGGCTATAAAACGTATTGCTTATGCGCCCTCTTTTGGAACTAATAATTGGGAATACTCAGATGAACAAACCAAGGAGTGTGGTCGCTTATTAAAGATGTTTGACAAAGTAAGTGTTAGAGAAAAGGAAGGTGTCTCATTATGCAAAAAGTATTTTAATGTTGATGCTGTTCATGTCTTAGATCCTACTATGCTACTTACATCAGAGGATTATGAGAAGTTATTCCGGTTAGCTAATACACCTAAGCATAAGGGTTCTTTGATGACTTATGTTTTAGACAGTACTGATTCTATTACAAGAATGATAGATGAAATCAGTAATAGTAATGGGTGGACTGTTTTTGAAACTAATGCAAAAATAATGGATTCTAATGCACCTATTGAAGAGCGAGTACAACGACCTGTAGAAGAATGGCTGAGAGGTTTCTATGATGCAGAATTTGTAGTTACTGATTCCTTTCATGCATGTGTATTTAGTATTTTGTTTAACAAACCTTTTCTCGTAGTTGGTAATAAATCTCGAGGAATGTCCAGAATTGAGTCTTTGCTTTCTTTATTTGGATTAGAAAGTCGTATTGTTTATGATAATACTAATCTTAGTTTGAATAAAATTGATTGGAATCATGTCAATAACAAACTAACAGAACTAAGGAAAGAATCTATGAAAATGTTTGATATATTAATATGATAAATACTGGAAATCCGTTAGTTTCTATAATTATTGCTGCCTACAATGCTGCATCTTTTATTTCTCGACTATTGAAATCTATTTCTGATAGTTCTTCTTTGGAGATAATCGTAGTCAATGATGGTAGTTCGGATTCTACGGCTGAAATAGTATCAAGAATGGCCTTGGCTGATAGAAGAATTCGTCTTGTCAATCAAAAGAATGCAGGTGTAAGTGCAGCTCGCAATCGTGGCATTCTGGAAGCAAAAGGCCAGTGGTTGATGTTCGCCGATGCTGATGATTGGTTTGATAGTGAACAACTTGACTTGTTAATTGAGAAATTAGGGTTGTTGGATGAAAATGTAGCAGTTGTAAAGTTTGGGGTGAAGCATGTCTTTTCTGAATGCACAGTTTGTCATGACGTGAAGGAGCAAGTGTTGCCAACTGAAGAATTCTTGGATAAGGGATTGTTTATGGAGGCATCTTGGAATTATGCTTTTCGTAGAGAATTGATAAACAAATATGGTTTATGTTTTCCTGAAGGAATCATCAACACAGAGGATCAAAACTTTAATCTGAAAGCTATAGTTTCCAGTGGAAAGATTGCTTCCATTAATCTGATGGTATATCATTATAATAAGACTAACGAAAGTTCTGCTTCACAGAAGAAGCACAAGAAGGAATGGACGGAAGCACCAGTCTTATCTGCATTGGATTTAATAGACTTTTGTCAAAAATGGCAACTGCCAGTTGAATCCATAAAAGGAAATATAGCTCATCTTCTTTATCAGTTTTTTGAAGATAAATCATCAGATATTACTTTCAAACAACGCAAAGAGATATACAACCCTTCTTATCGAAAGATATGTGAGGCAATTCCTTCGTTCTCTGGATTTAAAAAATATGCTATCCCTTGTCGAAGTATGGCACTGGGAATGCTTTTGTTCAAGATTCATGATTTCATTAAAAAATAAGTTATGTTCATGAAAAAAACTCATTCTTTTCTATTGTTCCTGGCAATATTAATTGTATCGCTTGGAGTTCGATTCTATTGGGAAAGTCAAAAGTCTGCCTTCCATGTTGATGAGGTGATGTCATTTGTGCTATGCGATTATGGAGACTTGGGGTGGACAACTACATTCTCTGGTGAATATACTGGAGCAGAAGCCAAACAGGCGATGTTGTTTCCTCATCCTGGTTTGGATGATGCCATTCAAGATATAAGGCATAATTGGCAAGACAATAGAGATCATTATCATACCAATTTTTATTATACGATATTACGTTTATGGTTGGTTGGATTTCAGTCTTATCATATTCATGATATTATAGTTCATTGTCTCTGGATTAATTATATATTTTATGTAGCCTATTTTATTCTCTTATACTTCTTCCTGCGGCTATTTTTCAGGGAGCGCCCTAAAATTCTGTTTTTGGGTTTGTTGCTGATAGGATTATCGGCGAGCGATATTGCTAATACAATTTTCATAAGAGAGTATATGTTGCAGGAATTAGGTGCACTGTTCTTGGCATATATTGTTGTAAAGAGCGTAATTGAAATAAAGAAAGATGCTTATCGGTATAATATAACGAATTTCCTGATTACGACTTTTGCTATATGGGCTATAATCTTTAATGGCTATTTCCAGTTCGTATATGTAGGTGTATTGGGATTGTATCTGGTATGGGTGTTATGTCAAAAGAAGGACTATTACAAAATCATATACTTTGCTGGTACGATGCTTGCGGCTGTAGCTTTATGCTATGTCTGCTATCAAGGTTTCTTCAAGATATTGACTGAAGATAATAAAGTTTCAGGTGGTCTGTCTGCCCGCACTCTCCGTGGATATTTTTCCCCATTCTTATTCTATTCCCTGTTTGTGATGCATTACACTCTTTATATACCTTATTTATTTATAATAGGGTATGTGTGGAGAAAGAAAAGAATGGCTATCAATCAGGTGCCATGGATTTTTATTGCTGCAGTTATTTATTCTGTTGCTGCTTTTTGGACGGCTCCTATGCGAACAAACAGATACATTGTTTCTGCTACACCACTTCTGTTGCTAATAGTTCCTTTTGCTATATCCAAGTTACAAGGTAACCAACAGAAAATAGCAAGCGGTCTGTGTATCCTGACAGCTGTGGTAATGATGTGTTTCAAAGGTAATATTGAAAATATGAATTTCGATAAAGATGAAAAGGCAAATCTACTGAATAATCATTCTGAAATGCCAACATATATTGTTGTCAATAAGAAGCAACCTTGGACTCAATGCGACATCATTCCTTATCTGAATGATCATCGACATTATATATTTGTAAATTCGGTGGAAGAAATCAAATGTAATCAACCTCATATTGTATCTATAGATTGTTTTAGAGGTGAATATCCTGTTGAAAAGATGAAACAACAATGGGAATATAAGGGGTATGGTTCTTTCTATAATCATTATATTGTAAAATGATGAAAAATAAAAAAGTATATATTGTTATAGTAACGTATAACTCTATGAAATGGATGGAGAAATGCCTGGAGTCGCTGCGTGCCTCTCAATATCCAATCCATATTATAGTAGTAGATAATTGCAGCAAAGACAATACGGTCAGCTACCTTTCTGAACAAAAGGATGTTGAATTGATTGTCAATAAACAAAACAAGGGTTTTGGACAGGCTAACAATCAAGGTATAAGATTCGCACTGGAACAAGGTGCGGACTATTGTTTCCTGCTTAATCAGGATGCTTATGTCCATCCCGATACAATAGAGAAACTGATAGAAACTCATTTGCAATTTCCGTCAGCAGGTATCTTGGCTCCTGTACATCTTAATGGCAATGGAACTGGGTTGGATCCTTATTATCGGAATTTTGTATTGCCGACAAGCGATGCCTTTCTGACTGATGCTTGTATTGGAGAGGTAAAGCGTTATTATGATGTAGATCTGGTTCCTGCTGCAGGATGGTTCATTCCGAAAAGTACCTTAGAAAAGATAGGAGGTTTTGATCCTTTATTTTTCCATTATGGTGAAGATGATAACTATATGCAGCGACTCCGATATCATCAAATGCCTATTGTGATGGACAGGCAAGCGTTTATACGTCATGACCGTGAAAGTACTGTTGGTAATGCTAAAGTATATCTCAATAAAAAGAATAGAAGAGAACTGCTGATTCTTGCATCAGACATAAATTATTCTAAAGGATATATTATCCAGAAAATAGGAAAGCAGTTCTTTGCAAATCTTTCACTTCATTTCTTCTATCTTTTAGGACGTAAGTTTGGTGCCATGTGGAATTTCTTTGGTGATTATTGGTATCTGTATGCCAACAGGAAACGATTGAGAGTAAGCCGGGAGGATAATAGGACTTTACAAAAGAATTGGTTATGATGCTGCTACAACCTTTCTTCTCGATTATCCTTCCTGCCTATAATGCAGAGCTGTTTTTAGCAAGAACCTTAACAAGTATCTTTTCGCAAGATTTTTCAGATTATGAACTGTTGCTTGTTAATGATGGATCTACGGATAATACCTTGGATATATGTAGGGAGTTTGCTGCTGTATATCCTCAAGTAAAGGTCATAGATAAAAAGAACGAGGGAGTTGCTGTGGCAAGGAATGCTGCCTTGCAGTCAGCTCAGGGTAAATATATATTGTTTGTTGATGCTGACGATACATTTTATCCTCAGTCCTTTAAAAAGATATATGAAAGGCTTCGGGAAAGCGATGTAGATTATCTCAGGTATGAATTTCAAACCATAGATTTGGTTGATCATCCTTTATTTCCCAATTATGAAGCCCATAAAAGGAAAAAGTATGATGGGGTTATTTGTAATGGGGTAAAGTGCATAGAAAAACTTGTAAGAAGAGAGTTCTTTCTCTGGTCTTCTGCTTTCAAGAGAGAAATCATAGAGAAGAATCATATAACCTTTCTGGAGGGTTGCACATATAATGAAGACACTCTATTCATCTCTCAATTCCTATGTTCTGTACAGAGTGGCTCTTATCTTGATCAGGTTTTGTATGGCTACAGGAAAAGTGATGTTGCTGTTACTTCCCGTTTTACAGCAAAAAATCTAAGTGATATCATGAATGTATATGGCAGATTGATGTCCTTGGCCAATCAGAAAGCTAAGCCTCTTTCTACAGAATTAAAAAGAACGGCACAATGCCTGGCTTTACATATTTATGAAGAACAATCCTTGGCGCCTGATACTGAGGCTTGTAGAGGGATATTTGATGAATGTATGAGATCTCCATTACTTTTTGAATGGAGAATGATGGCGATATTCGGTCATTATGCCGAAATCTTATGGAAAATAAAGGTGATTATAATTAAAATTCTGAGGAGATTATGACAGCACAATGGTTGATAAAACTTGATACTCTCATCGACGGCGCACGCCGACGAGATGCTATTAAAATACCAGTCTTGAAAAAAATAGCAAGATTAGTATATTATCCGATAGATTTGATATTAGGACTTCCTAAAATGTGGAGCATAAAATACAAAATGAATCATTCTCATGGAAGTGGATTAGAACCAGTAAAACTGGCTGTTGTTGCTATTGCCAAGAACGAGTCGGAGTACATTGCAGAATGGGTCGCTTATCATAAAGCTGTTGGCGTAGAACGGATTTATCTTTTTGACAATGACAGTACGGACGGAATGAAGGATTGCATTCAGCTGTTTATAGATGATGGCTTTGTAGTATATCAGCAGATACATGGAGCTTGTCAACAGTTTAATGCTTATTGTCAGGGCTTGTGGGAATATGGCAGGGAATGTAAATATATGGCATTTATTGACTGTGATGAACTCTTGACTCCGATTAAACATGGCGACAATGTTGTAACCATCTTAGATGACTTATTTGCAAAATATCCAAAAGCAGGTGGCGTGCTGGTGAATTGGTGTATGTTTGGATCTTCACATTGTGAAAAGAAACCAGAAGGACTTCTGATTGATAATTTTGTTTACCGTGCTAAAATCGGTAAAGAAGGTACAAATGTTACAAAATCAATTGTGCGCCCTCAATATACTTTAATGTGGAATCATCCTCATTTCCCTGTTTATTGTTTAGGAAATTATGGTATAGACATGACAGGAAAGAGGAATGATGGCTTTTGGAACGAGATAGATGATTATCATTTGTTGAAAGTGAATCACTATTTCACAAAAAGCAAGGAGCAATGGATTAAACGTCGTTCTCAGGGAAAGGCTGATTTAGGGGCTGATGACAAAAGAACGATGGCGGAGTTTATAGCTCATGATAACAATGATGTTTTGGATGAGAGTGCCAAGACATATTCTAATCAGGTAAAGGAAATCTTAAACAAATAATAAAATGTCATTAATAAAAGATATTTATCAGACTTCAACAATTAAAGTTGATTGGATAGCTTATCTGTCGATTATTCCAATGATGATGATTTTACCTCCAATCATCAGTTTACCTTATTCTATATATGTGTTTTGGAGTAAAGGCTTTGCAAGCAAGAAGGCAACTGTACAGGTGATGATGGCATTTGCCTGCTATATTGCCATCATCAACTGTACCAAGGAGCATGGCGGAGATCAGGCGGAATATTGGGGCGTATATGAGGGTGTACCTATCTATGGCTTGCGTTGGGCTATTGATCATATCTATGGATATAGAGATGCAACCAATGGTAAGGAGTTTATGAATGGCATCTATAATTATGTTGGTTATTGGCTGACGTTAGGAAACTATCACTTATATATATGGATAAATTCTATCTTGATGTATTTACCATTTTTCTGGTGCATGAGGAGTTTGTTTCAGTCACATAAGAATGGAAAACTGATGTTTCTTGCAGGTATGGCTTTCTTGTCTTTTTTCCCATTCTTCTTTGTACTGACCTTTCAGCTTCAGCGACAGTTTGTGGCTTATGCTATCATCATGTTCTTGTTTGTACTGAAGGCTAAGACGGGTAGAACCAATATATATATTGCTTTAGCAGCTTTGTTTTCTCATTCTACAGCAATTGCATTTATGCCTTTGTTGTTTCTGGATATTTTTTACAAGCGCATTACTCCAAAACGCTTGTTCCTAATTGCTGCGTTGTTTGTGCCTTCATTCTATATTGTAAGTCATGTTGCTGTAGCTTTGGAAGATACTGAAGGTGCTGTAGGTTATTTAGCAACCCGTATTAATAATCAAGGTACAGATGGTTTGGAGTTTAAAGCTTTGCAATTCTATATATTTAATTTGCCAATGCTATTTGTTACACTTTTGAATATATTTAGAAAAGATATGAGCCGGTTGGAATACATTGTCTATAATTCTTATATCTTCTTGTTCTTGTTTGTTGTATCATTGTCTGGTAATGAGCTTGCACAGTATAGATATGGATTTTTCACTTATGGCTATATTGGTTTCATATTCCCGAACTTTTTGCAAAGCAAGATAAAATTACAGAAAAATTATTTGAAATTGGCCTCTATTGGTATAGTTTTGTTTTTCTATGCCTATTTCGGTCATTTAGCTTGGCATTATGCAAGTAATATATCTACATTATGCTTTCCTCAGTTCTGGCATTTGTTCGTAGATACAGTTATAGCTCCAATGTCATAATAAAAATAATACATGATGGATAAAAATATATCTAAATCAATAGATTTCTTGCGTTTCCCTTTAGCGATAGCAGTAGTATTTTTACATTTACCAGGAAAATATACGAATTGGTCTGAATGGTCATGGCATAGTTGGGCGAATTTTTCAGGATGTGATATTTTGTCATTATCTACAAATGTTTTATTCCAAGTTGCAGTACCAATTTTTTTCTTTATTTCTGGTTATCTCTTTTCCTATTCTTATTCGGGTGGGGGGGCGAAATTATTTATAAAGAAAACAAAAAGTTTATTGCTTCCTTATCTTATATGGAATTTGATAGCATTATTGCTACTAGTTAGCATTAAAATGATGGGAGTATTAATTCATGGGAATGATATAGAACCGATAATTGAAATGCTAAAGCCAAGCAATTTGTTTTATGCATTTTGCGGTAACTTTAGTCAAGGTTCGCCTTATGCACCAATAGATTCTCCTTTGTGGTTTATAAGGAATTTGTATTTTTTCTTTTTAACAATAGTTCGTTAATAATTCAATAATGTGCTAAGCAGCTATACGCTGTAAGCACG